>JGI24006J15134_10002020_pt1 | contig 11381 bp, 6 predicted proteins | sample LinPmetageLP53_FD_15134 | JGI IMG/M metagenome (IMG submission 15134) | reverse complement strand
ATCTTTTTTATCCTTGAGCTTTTTTGCTTGGTCTTTTAAACTTTTCATCTCTTCTTCACTTGGCGGACGACGTTCACATTGAAATATATAACATAAATTCATACGACAATGGCATTTGCTCTGCCAGACAACTAACAACAATGATCCAATAGCTCCTGCAACCATCACGACAAATCCACCCAACTGATCCACACTATAGTCTTGTAGCTGACCTTCAGTTTCTGACATTTACTATATACTATAAAATTATATTATCTTAATGATAATTATTTGTGTTTTAAAATTAAAAATTATAAAAGCTCATACAAAATTAAATAATGTGTGACTTTACATCAAATCAAAATAAAAGTTATAAAAATTATCATTTCTTTAATTTACGAACCTTGTCGGCCAAGTCTTTATCGGCCTTGCCCCACGTTCCTGACTTTTTCATAATAAATGAGTACTCCCTTGCTACTCCCCACTGTGGTCCAGACATCTTACCTAACAAGCTTTTAGTCCCACTCTTTTTTCCCGTAGTAGCACTCCGAACCGATGAAGGATTGCTGCGTCTTGCACCCACGCCTCGCTTGTAGACTTCGGTAAGAATTCTAACAGGTATTCCAGAAAGTCGCGAGCGCGCAGCCCTGCTGTGCGAAGTCCCTTTCTTAAATTTATATTTACGATTGAAAGCATCTTTGTTTGTTATTACCATAGATTTTATTAATTTGCTACATTTTTTTTATTTTGACCAGGATTTAATATATCTTGAATAACTTGGTCAGTGTTTTTTATCTGTTTTGTAATCTTATATATAATACATGATGCATCGTCCACACGAGCCTCTGAACCATCAGCATCCACGATTGTTGTCGTAATATTCTGTATCGTTCGAGGGATAGTGTTCGTAAATACAGCACCTTCGCCTCCATTATAGAAGTCACCATACCCACTGTTCTTTGGCACAACTGATACAACAGCCATTTTGTTTTTACCTTCTACTCCCCCGATATACTCGGGACTTATAACATCTGATTTTACCAAATATATTGGACTTATCATTTTACGAGGCAGATTTTCAGCCAATATCTTAACTGATGATGTAGACTGCTCTACTGCAGGATAGTTCGCAAATCCGTACCACTGACCCCCCATGATCTTTGCGGCATTAACTCCCTTAAAAGGAGTCGTGTTGCTCACGCTCATACAAGTCCATCGCATAGCAGAATTTCCTGTCGGATCATACTTAATTGCTCCAAAACTATTCACATTAAAATTAACTATATCTGCCGAATTTATGACACTGTTTGTTGTCGCGTATTTTGTCTTTAATCCAGACGGCTCGACACGAGCATTTCTATTTTTTAAACTTGAATGAAATTGTTCATATGAAAATCCCATTAACTCCCATAAACTTTTCCGCCAAAATCTTTCTGATACTCCATAATCTTCAAATTGAATTCCGCTGTGAGCATCCATGATACTAAAAGGCACAAAATTTTTATCAAGTGTTGTAATCGTTTCTTGTACAACGAGACTTGCCGAGTTTTGTGTGACATATTGCATCTCATTCCTATTATATGGTATGAAATTTGGACTATAATTTGTAAATCTTAATCTTTTATTTATCTTGTAAACTATTAAATCAGCATCGCCGACCACATCGTCCGCAGTAGTACTAGCCAAATTGCCGACACGTTCAGCTGTATGAAGCTGTTGAAAGAAAAATCGCGATTGCTTATCATCAAATGAAAACTGTGGATCGTCAGCTCCAATGTAAATCTGATTGCGATAATATTTTATAAAATCAGATGATGGATTAGCAAGCTTATCTTCTATCTTGATATTACTGCCAGCTTGATATCCTTCTAGATCTTTCCTATCCGACCATGCTGACACCTCGCGGGGATANTTAGAGAAAGTATTAGAAGCCTGNNTCACATTACTTGTATTCACAGAACTCGTATATGGATTGCCGCATGTGTTCGCCTCGCCATTATATAATAAGATCGCACAAGTCCCATAAGCATTAAAATGTTTATCAAATCCTATTTCACGAGTGTGATTCTTTGTAATTAATGTTAAGTCTCCATCAGCCACAGTTGTGTTTCCTACTTTGATTTTTTCAGATACAAATAACGCTTTTGACAATCCAAATGATCTTACAGAGAAACCAATCTTCTCATTCTTATTTATGTCTATATATTTATATCCAAATCCGTAATATAGCTCATTTTCAAATATCCCACCTTCAGCTACGTCTTTTCGTGATTCATCAAAATCTATATATATGCCACAACATTCTGTAGATGCCGAAGTAGTAGATGAGAAATAATTATCATTACCCAATATTCGTTTTGAGAAATCAAAATATGATCCATGAGGTATAATCACAGCAAACTTTAATGATATTGTAATCGTTTGTGGATTAGAGGACCGATCTATATCTATAATATAATTATCTCCAGCATCTACTGTGAATGCATTCGGCTCACTAAATCCAGTTAATTTATCGCCACGACCAACATCCGCAGGTATAGTCCCGCTTACACTTATGATACTTGTTCCAGCACCAGCGTTGACTGTGCTGTCCGTATAAATACGATGTACTGGCAACTCACAAGCATTCATATGTAAGAAACGACTTGTACTCACATTTATTAATGAACTTCCATTCGGATAATTAGCCGCATCGTGAGAAAATTGTTGTTGTAATGCCGACATGTTTTCATAATCAAATAATTCTTCGTAAAATCCTTGTGCTTCAAAATATTTTTTAAATGCTAAAAGATTATCTTCATTCCAATCAAGATCGATACCGATCTTATTAAAATAATCAATCTGCTTATTGGCTTCCAAGTTCATCGGATATTGGATCTCGGTCTTTATTGCTGAATCACTTGACAAAAATGTAGCAAGTTTATATGATAATGATTTACTTTCATCGTCTGCAGGGAGTAGTCTTCCTGTTTCTTGGATTTCAGGACGTTTAAATCCAATCGTAGCAAAATTGCTGTCGTATCCATATAACGTGTCACTGTAATTGGCTGGCTTATAATGTTTACCTTCCGCAGCATTCGGATCTAAATAACACATTGATGGATTAGAACTCGCACTGAACAAGCCCGCCGTGTCTGTGAGACTGGCCGACATAAAATATGGAGGACTAGCACATGGCATGAGCTTTAAACTATTCGTTTCAAATTCAATATTTATTCGTCTCATACTTTTTTCATTATCTTTAGTTCTCATGATATTTGTCTGCCCTATTTTTTTTATTTCAGACATTTGTTCTGTAATCTGTGTTGCCACATTGACAGGACTATTAAATCCAACATTCACATCATATGTGTTTGTATCTTTATACCAGATATAACTATATAGTGCAGGATCTCGTAAATAATTTAAATCATATCCATCGGNTAAATCAGNAGCATTATTACTAAATTTAGTTCTAACGAATAATGTGTGTTTTGTTCCATCATTCACACACTCTGTACGAAGTCCTAAACCAACGCTGGTTGGCTGGTCCTTGGCAGGGTCCACAAAAGGCTTGTCATATGATACTGTAGAATAATCGCTTGCGATACGAAAAGGATTCGGTTTAAAAACTGATCCGTTATAACTACTATTATATTGTATCCACGTGGATAAGGGACCTGCCGCGCCAAACTGACTACTTGCTGTAGAAGACGTATTAATTGGATTTGTAGACACTTGTCCCTTCGGAGCATATCCTGGCTCTAAATCTTGATTCATACAAGCATGTCGCGGCAATGTTATATAATATTCACCATTTGTCGTTTTGTAATATGATTGAGTAAGATTTATTTCATTATCTTTTAAGATTTTTGTTGTAGTTGTCATACAAGCATTCCATCTAAATGTCCCAAGTTCATCTGCATCATGGACCAAATCAGAACCATCTAAAATTTGCTCTTCAAATGAAGCATTAATAGATATTTGTGAAGCATTATTTACATAATCATATTCACGACCTTTCACTTCAATCGTTGATGCTTCATTACCAATTGCAGATATATATGAACTGTCTACTTGGATCGTATCACCTACTTCTAATTTAACACCATTCCCAAGAGTATTAGTCCAATGAGAATTTTCTTTATCACCTCCTGCCAAATAGTCAGGTGCTGATTTACGATTACATTCTAACAAAACTGTATCTGTGTAATCCATATTTAATATTATATATATTTTAAAAAAACTATGTTAAAAAAGTTAAATAATTATCATAATTTATGCGAGCATAGTAGACACCATGCCGTCGGTAATTGTTGCCGTTTTAAGAAGTTCTACATATGTTCGTAGAGTGTAAGCAGAGCTCGAGCCTCCATCAAATGTTGGCAGGGCATCATAATCAAAGTAATATTCAATGCCTCGCGAATTAACACGTTCGCCACGATTTAGATGAAACGAGTTGTAGAAGAAATGATTCGCCAAACCATGCTCTGAAGAGTTTTGAGCTGTGTTTTCTAATGTGATCGGAGTAAGTGAATCGCCTTGGAATGAATATTCTTCACGAGTTACGAAAGGCACCATGCCCTCCGCCTGTGTGACTTGATAAAAGTATCTGGCAGAATTATCTAAATCAACAGGATATAAGAAACCATTGTTGTATTTAATGTTCGCAACAAGAGATCCATTAAATCTTGCAGACTCGGTCCCAGTATATAGACGACCAGGTCCGAATGAATGATATGGTCCCTGAATACCATAGCTTGGTTTACTATCTTTTGACAACATAGCAATCACCTTGGAGACAATACGACCAGCACCACCAATGTTCATGATAGTCTGTCCAGTGGATTCTTCATTACCAGCAGTGCCCGATGATGATACAGTTCTCTTTGCCATTCGGTAATCAACATAAGTAAAAGACATCGTAGAATTTGCTTGGGCGTAAGCCTCCATAATTTCTTGTGGGAAGTACTGATAATCAGCAATAAGCTGTAGTGATGCTGTATCAATCGGGAAAGATACTCCGCCCGTGCCACCTGCTTGGACGACACGTCCAGCCGCAGCACTTGAGAAAGTTAGTTCAACCGTCACAGGTTCTTTAAGCATATATAACGGGATCTGATTCGTGTAAAGGAATGGAAACAAATCAGCAAGTGCGATTTGATATTCGGGACCAGCAACATATAAGTTAGTCATCTGATACGGACGTAGTTCAATATCGCCTACATTAGCTGCCGCGCCACTGACACTGCGAACAGGCTCTAAACCAACGTCTAATCCAAGGAAACTTGCAGATGTATCCGAAGTACCGACGTTGTTCGCAGCATCGCCGTCGCCGTAATAAAGACCGTGATTAATAGCACGTCCACTAGTAACTTGTTCTCGCTCCTTTTGATGTTCACCACTCATAAATAATGATTTGTATCCCATGTAATGATTGTAATCATCAATTTCAGATATAGTTTGAGTGCCGATCATAAGACGACAACGTTCAATCAGTGAATGAACACCTACACCAAGTGGGAAAAAGGCTTCTCCAATGTCAGACGTCTCTTGAAGACGAATACTAATCTTTGAATGTGAATGAAGAATACCTTTGTTTTGAAACTGAAAGCGACAGAAGGTATCACTTCTTACGACAGGATCTAGAATATCCGTGTCAACTTCAATTGCCGTGTTCGTCGGGATTGCTCCAATTTTTACTAAATCAGGAATGGCGGATGCCTGTGACTGCATCTTCGGTTCAGACTGCGCCATTTCAGAACTCATAGTGCTTTGATCTTGAGAAGTAGAATAAGACATATTTACTATCTTAAAATATATTAATTATTTATGATATTTTTTTTTTTTAATAGTTCAACTGATTATCATGTAATTTATACGATGTACAATTATTATACGTAAATCCTTTTTTGGCTTCTACAAGATTTAATGTCGCGATCGCAGGATACACAAACTTTCTAATTTTATGAAGTCGTTGTAAATAATAGAATTCTACATCTATCGCACGAAACTTTTCTGCCTTTGGCATTAATGATAATATTTCGGCAGCTTGCTCCCATCGTGGAATGTAATATCCCATATTATGAGTAATTCTAAATTTGTTCACATCTATCGTTTGAAAATCTCCTTCTACGAAGTTATTTATACACTCTTGCTTATTTAATTTGCCGTAATCCTTCACATTCACTGTATTCATCTGCCCGCCGATATAACATATGTCTTTCATTTTATCCAATAGTTTTATCCTATCAAAATCAACGACAGCATCGTCTTCTATGATAATTGTTTTCTTTAATTTATTATCCACGATATGTTGTAATAATGCTCTGTGTGATTCACTACATGCCGCGATCTTTTGTCTCAAAGGCTTCTTACAATTATATCTAAAATGATATTTGTCAATCGTTTCATCCGATATGTCCTCCCACCAATGAGCCTTAAACATTGTATAACGACTATCATATTTTGCTCGACGATCTGGATAAGCATTTATCACGAACACTCGTGCATCTTTCTGTTTATGACGTTTGTCTTTTAATCTCAAATCAGTACGACCATTTTTTCTTTCAAACATTTCACATAATGTTGGATACTTCGTAGCCAGAAGTTGTTTTGCTTCTTTTTCTTTTTCAAAATCACGACCATCACTATCACACCCACCATCACAATAGTTCTTTGTTTTTGGAGCCAAATGATTACACTTCAATATCCCGCCATCCATTAAATAATGTAAGATACAATTTTCAAAATCTTCTGAATAATCTGTCTCTACCTTGATTTCTTTACGATTAATTCTAAATCTTAAACATCCTAAACAATATCTTAATTCTGTTGTATATTCATCACAAGAGCTCATAAACATTGGATTTAATACACTATATGTCCCAGCATATGATAATTTTTTACTCTTTAATTTATCAAAAATTAATTCTACTATGTCTTTAAAATTATCTACACTTTCTCTTTTTTTATCACATAAATCAACTAAATCATCGTCTATTTCAATCAACTGATCTCCTTCATCAAAATGATCTGTAATAGCATTATGTGTTTTGCCTATACCTTTCACATCCAATACTAAATGATTAGTTGGAATCTTACTATACTCTGCAGCCTGCGGATCATCCGTACGTGTGACAAGCCATATGTCTTTATCATCTATATCATGTCTTTTCAAAAATGATAATGTTTGTTGCTGAACTTTACCAGAACGCTTATAGCTTGGAATAATATATTTCATTATATATTACTTGAGAAAATAAATTTAAAATACAAAAATTATCCTAATTACTTGATTACACGAATACCATTCGCACTAAACATTAACGTCTGTTTTGAATGAACATATAAATACAGAGCCTGTGGAGAATCAGTAGTGATGGCAGTCTCCATATTAATACCAAAGTTCTGACTTGTGAAGTCAACACCATTGCCCGAAATAACATCATAAGCACATCCTATACCTACGACCAGTCCTCCATTCACACGGTCATTCATACCAACAGTAGCAGTCGGCTTACTATCAAGTAGTTCAGTAGTAGTCGTTTTTACAGAAGTCTTACTAATAGCAGAAAACTTCTGAATAGCATTCATAAATTCTTGCTGAAGCTGTGCATCGGCAATCTTTTCAGATCCATCGTCTCTCTGAATAGTATTCACATTGTATTCTATCGGATACTTTTCGCCACCTTTCAAAAAGAAAATCTGTTTGATTGGAGCAACACTGCCGTCAGAGTTCACAGGATAATTATTAGCTAATCCATTCGCAGTGACAGTGTTAATCATACTGGCCGAAGTAATATTACCAAATACACCAAGAACTCTTGATAAACCAAGATTAAAATTAATAATAGCATTCGCAGAGTTAAACGTAGTGTAATATGAACTAATGCTGTTAAATTCAAATGAACTTGCTGGAGCTTGTCCAGAAGTGTCAATAGCTTCAGCAGTCATGTAAACATTAGATAATTCATAGAATGCTTCTTTCATTTCTTGATCAGATCCATTCTGTCCAAATAAGACCTGCGAGTCTGGAGCCAAGTGAACTTCAACGAGCAAACCACCAAGACCTCCATTACCATTCTGCGCAAGTGGGATCGGATTCTGTCCGTTAAAAAGTCCACAAGGCAAATGAATACAGAAACTATTGCCAGGACGTGCCGCAGTAGTTAAACCAGTCTCAATATCAACAACAGATAATTTGTGTGCTTGATAGTTCGGTAGTGTTAATGCCTGTTGTGATAAGTGAGTTAAATTATCATTGTTTGACGTAGTGACAGGCAAGTAGCTTGACATGAAATGCTGATAGTTCTTAATTTCTTCTATAACTTGATGAGTAGCTTGAGACTTAATAACAAGCTGATCAATCACAGAAAACATACCGAGCTGCTCCGACATACGAATGTTTGAAGCAGACAGAGGGAGCGCATTAGTGGTCGTACCATTGCCGCGAACACGAAACTGACCACATAGTCTGACAGAGGATCCGACTAAAGTCATGTCAGATTCTCCAATAATAAATTGTAAGACAGGATTACCTGACTTAAATGAAATAATACCAGTAGAAGTATGATTAGATGAAGTGATCTCTAGATTGCGACGAGACATGTTTATTACTAAATATACTTTTTAAATTTATAGATAAAAAAATTATTTAAATCAGACTTCTACACTAATCGCGTCTCCTTTGACAACGATAGATCTTAAATGAGCACAGAAACAATTCCACAACTTCGGCTGCGTCGGAGGTAGTGTGTTCGTATATTCAATCTGGAGATTAAAATCGCGACCACGAGCATCGTAAATACCATCCTGCAGGGACAGAGCACGACCAATAAAGAAATTATCTTGATATTTCAAAAATGATAGAGGATCGATTCCCGCCATAAATAAACTTTTTTCGGCCTCAATACACCACTGCTGATTTATCGCTTGATTACCAGAGCTGTTAATAGATACACGATCAAGAGGGACTTTACGAGATGGATTTAGTTTCCCCGCGTAAATAAACTGATAGTTCGTTGCCTGATCAGTAATACCTACAAGACCACTACGAGTAGATCTGTTCTTGCCACCAAGGGCTTTATTATCCACCCAATCTGCCTGTGCTCCACAATCATTGTAAACATTATTTATCTGATAAGTAGTAATACCCGCGATGGCATCCTTTGATGAATAGACAGTCGCATCAGTCGGGATCGCAAGAATAGACTTTGCACGACTTTCTACAAGAGGCAGACGAATGTTAGCAACTCTGTCAGAGGCTTGCTGCGAATATTTGTAATTAGTGTACGACATAAAATCATATCGTAAAGATCCACCCGCCTTTAACATAGAATTCATCTTCTGTGTGTATCCCGCGGGCATCATAACTTGCTGAACAAGAAGTTCAACATTGTCAATCTTAAGAGTTGGCTCAAATGCCGTAGATCTCTGAACAGCTCGTGAATAAGCAACGAAATTGCCCGTATTCGTAACAGAACAATTACTTTTATTTTCTACATTCCCAGATAATGTTAATTTAATTAGACCTCCTTCATTGTTGCCCGATGTTTTAGATGTGTCATATTCAATGTTAGTAATGACTGCACCAGTGTTCGCACCAGTGTCGCTGTCGAGTAAAGCACCAGTGTCAGACCCAGATGGCTGTAAAGATTTAAATGAAATCTCTTCACCAACACAGAAAGGACAATTATCAATACTGCTCTGATTATTAGCTTTTTGAAGATAAACTGTCTGCGTCGTGTTGCCAGCACCGTCCTTATCCCAGTCCTTCGGCTTGTCCGCGGCAGAAGTTCCAAAAGATCCGTTAGTAGAATGAAAGATTGGATTGCCGTTCGGATTTTTATCAGCCATCACAGTATCCGTCTGACGAAATACAGCATTTGGATTTTCAAGTAAAATTTCTATACGAAGACCTTCAGTTAGTCCAAGTGGATAAACTTTATCATTTCCAAAAATGCCACCTGGGATTTTAATCAATGCTTTACAAGTCTTAAAAGTATCATTAGATACATTTTTACCTACGTCACAATATGGAGAACTAGTGTGATTCTTGCCAACGTCCTTCGTCCCACCGCGTGTGCCACGACATTTCGGATCATGGTCAAATGCTCCTTCCGTAACAGCACGCTTGGATTTTAAAGTATCATTAGTTTCGTAATCATACTTCAAGGCAGTCAAGACATTAGCATTCTGAATTTCTTCAAGAATAACATTTTGTGCTCCACCAGAGCTAATTCTTACATCACGAATAAGAACATTTGCACCGAGTTCGTGGTCGAGCCCGAGACGAGTAGTAGTACCAAGTGATTGTCCTACAGTTGGTAATTTTATTTTGACATCCATACGAAGATAAGTCTCCGATGGCATCATGTATCCGATGCCCGAAGGGATGACAAAATCAATCTTTTGTCCTAATGAATATTCAAGTCCATTTTCAGCTTTTACACTGATCTTTTTTTGTCCGATTGGTATTTTTTGCTCGGCAGTAAAGAAAGAAGGTGCGGGCATGTTTACATATAAATTATATTTAAAATTCAAAACAATTATAAAAAAAATATTTCATATAAATTATCCTAAAAAGTCGACGATGTCCCATTAATGACTGCATGTCTTGAAGCACTGGCAATCAGGCCAGCAGATGATAGACTTGGAGCAATTTGGATCGGGGCGTTATTTATTTGATTAATTTTCGTATCAGCTGTGGTGCTGACAGCTGAAGCTGAAGCAACATCTTTTTCATGAGTTCCAATATCACCCGCAACGGTCCCAGCGATATTCAAAACCGCGCCAAACTCTTCAAGACCAGGTATGACTGTACCAAGAACATCAGATACTGTTCCCGCCGCGCCGAGCAGATGACTTGCGTAGGTCCAATCATGTCCCGCCCCTTTTTTCGGATCAAAAACATCTTTATGAGCGAATGCATCATATATATCTTCCCCACCTTCCAGATTTCCATAGACCTTTGCTCCAGTTTTTACAAAAGGATTATTTAACAATTCACTACCTTTTTCACCAAGTCTCGCGGCTTTTTCAAGAGCTGTTTTTGGACGAGCTTCCTCGGCCGCCGCCGCTATTTTGGTTGCTTTAAGAGTATCAGGATTTGATGCCACAACATCATCAGGTATTGGATCAGCGATTTGAAAAGTTTTTGTTTTTGTCGGCGCGTTTCTGGATGCTATACGTGTCGCATTTTGCTGTTGTCTTCCTACACCATCAAGATTTTCACGAGTTTGATTTAATTGTTTTACCGCATTTGACTGTGTTTGTATGTCTTTAAATGTATCTGCCTGGTCTGATGGTAAAGGTCCAGTGTCCTCCTCGTCTGATACGTACGAGAGCCGCTGCGGATTTGGTCTACCGTCGTTCCCTGGTGCTCCAAGTGGACGATCAGCACCATCTGGTGTCGCCCCCTT
>JGI24006J15134_10002017_pt1 | contig 11384 bp, 5 predicted proteins | sample LinPmetageLP53_FD_15134 | JGI IMG/M metagenome (IMG submission 15134) | reverse complement strand
GTCGGTCCCGAATCGCCACGTCAGACCATCCTCTATACGGTCGCCCGCAGTAAGCGCCGACATTTTATTCTGGACATAATCGGAATTTAACATATGGGCGAGAGAATACGTTTGCCTGACGGTAGGGTGATCGTTCTACCTGAGGGCATGTCGGCAGAAGAACGTGAAGCCTTCATGTCGAAGCTTGAAGTTGCCTTGGCTCAGGAGGCAACCGCAGCTTCCGCACAACAAGAAGCCCCGGCTGCTCCCGCAAGACAGGGTTCGTTTCAGGGAATTGTGCTTCCTTGGCAGGAGGGCTATCAGGGGCCGGAGCCTTCATCACCTAGCGATGAGGTGCCCCCGTCACGCAGAGCCCCGACACCTACGTCTGAGGATACTGGTGGCCGCACGGCTTTAGGTGGGATCGCCACGCTAGGTCGTTCAATTCCCATTGGCGTAGCTCAAGCGGGCCTACTGGCAAAACAAGCCGTTCTTGCCGCCACATCGCTAGATGAAGATACCCAGGCTGAAAAGGACAACAGGAAAAAACTGAATGACCTGCTCCTAAAAATAGATCCTGCATATCGGGATTCAAACTGGGCGCAAGTTGGCATGGGCCTAGGGACCTTGGCTGGCATGGCAGCGCCTGCCGTTGCCACCGTTGGAGCCGCCCCATTATTGGGCGCGAGCGCACTCGCTGCTTCCGGGTACGGTGTGGCCGCGTCTGCCCTCTCTGGTGCCCTTATGAACGCCGGAAGCTACGCCTCGGAAACTGCTAGGTACGAAGAAGAGACGGGAGAAGACGTAGGTGCTGGCAAGGAGGCGTTAGGTCTCCTTGCCTCGGGTGCCATTGGCCTAAGCGAAGCCCTGCCTATGGCAAGGCTAGGGAAGGGAGTTACCAGGGCATTAAATGTCAGAAGGGCTGCGGCAAAGTCTACAGCGGATATCGCTATGGAGTTAGCGAAGGGCAAGGCACCTGAGTCTATTGGTGCGATTGCTAGGTCGGCTGCAAGGCAGGCATATGAGGAGGGTCGCCAAGAGGCTGCCCAGGGATTCGGGAATAGCTTAGTAGCTCGCGCCCTCTATGATGATGAAGCCTTGGTAGGGTCGGTTGGCGCTGCCTTTGAGGAAGCATTTGTAGGTGGAGAGGTCGGTGCTATAGCCGATCTAGCAATGAACCTGACGACCTATGGCCTGACTGCTAAGAGTCGTAGGGCCATGAGGAACCTTAGGCTGGCCTCCAAGCACATCAGCAAGGCGGAGGCGCGTGCAGTACAGGACGGTGGAGTGGACAGTGAGATACCTAATGAATGGGTTACGATCACCGAACTTGACGAAAATGGAGAATATCTAGATAACAGCACCGAAGCTCAGGCATTCCGCGAAGGTTTGCGCTTTGATGAAGATTCCAGAGCAGTAGGACAGGTGTTCAATTCTGATTTCCTAAGGGCCGCAGAGGAGGTCAATAATTCTACTAACGAAAGGATAAGGGCAGAACACCAGCAAACGATGGATGAATCCTCATCCACCACTGAAAACCAGAAGGCCGCCGTTGAGAAACGAGACCGTGAATTAAAAGCGCAAGCTGAACTTAACAAAGAGCTTCGCTTGGCTATGAAGCTTGCTGCGAATGATATCCACAAAGCTGAGAACGATGGTGAAAATCTACTGCAGCAAGAGGTAGATGCAGCGTTGGCGGAACAGAAAAAGGCGAATTCCCCAGCAGCGGCTACTGAACTTCTTGTTGAAAAGGTAGAGGAGGTTCAATCAGAGCAAGCTGAGAGGGCTGAGACCAAAGCAGCAGCAGACGACCTTCCTACTGGGACCGAGGGTTCAAGTACTGAATCCGAACCAGAAGCTCCTGTCATTGATCAGGCAACAGAACGTCTCCTGAGTGAGATCGACGAAAGCTTGGATGTACAAGCAGAGAATGTTGCAGGTGCGGCGGCGGAATACCTTGAAAGTGGCAACCCTGCCGATGTGGTCAAAAGCGAAAGAGACTCCAGTGTAACAGTGGCCGCTCCGCCAACGGTGTCGATAGGTGTGCTATACGAACAAGTACGAAACGGGATTCTGCCTAGAAAACAACTTCTTAAGGAAGAGGAAAGTACTCGTCTAGAACGGGAAGAGACTAGAACTGAGTTCACTGTCCGTCAGCTGAATGAAGACCGTGATCGCTACTTTAAGAGTCTTGCCGATCCAGAATCCACCGAGGCCGAGTCCGTCACGGAGGAGATGGCAGGCGTTGAGAAGATCCTCAAGACTAAGCCTATGCTCGACGCCGACGGCAACATAGTGGATCTTGATGCAAAGCGGCTTAAAGAGATAAAAACAGAGCTAAATGTCCTAGCTAGTCAAGTTACGGATGTGGATGTGCTACTTGACAACGATCCAGTTGAGGAGGAACGCCAGGAAGAGTTGTTTGATGCGATGGACGCCTTGCAAGAAGAGCAAGAAGGGATTGGGAAGCGGGGCAAGAAAGTTAGTCAGCGAGATAAAGACGCAAAGGCCTACGTAGAAAGTACATACAGGCCAATAGAAAGCCCTGAAGGCAGGAAGGCGGCACATGTAGAAAGGCAGGTAGGACGTATAGATGCCCTCTTGGGACTCCTTGATGGGGAGGGGCAGGTGAGTCCGGAAGAGTTCTACAGAGAAGCTGCTGATGGCACGAGGGTTGAGATCAAGGACTCAAACAGAAAACCAATTCTATCTTTGGATCCTGAATCAGATAACAATCCCCTTGAGAGTTTTCCTGCTGAAGGGGATGCTCGTGATGCTTATAAGGCGATCTTGGTGGAGGCTGCGGAAAAAAAGTTTTTCCCAGAGGATCGGGTCTCAGGTGATACAACAGACCAAGTTGACCTACAGGGTAGGCTTAACAGTGCGGAGCAGGGGGTTGCACTTGCTAAACTCGCAGATCTCGTGGGGAAAGACCCCCAAAAAGAGCTAACTCTGGCTGACGCATACGATTTAATTTTCCCGGTTCTCGGCGGGGGCTTGGTCCACGACGTGGTACGGGAAAAACAACTCGGGGCTGTGGTGCGCGGAGAAACTGTTGAAGTCTCTTATAAGAATACTTTCAGGACAGAACAGTTTAAGGAATATGGGTCTGCAACGGGTAATGTTTCCAAGGTAAAACTTGATGAGGTGAAAGAGCCTGCCCGTAATCAGTACGATCCGGACGAGGTGAAACGCATCATGATTCGCATACTTAACAATAGAAAAAACAAAACTCCGCTGGCTGATGACGCGAGTATGGATGCCGTCCAAACTGAATGGGCAAAAGGAAAGCCCAAGAAAGAGTTGCGGAAGGGTAATCGGAAAAAGGGTCCGACTTGGGATTACGATTATCTCAAGAAGATCCTAGGTAAAAATTTAACTGATGGACAGATCGAAGGGTTGGTGCCCGCCTTCATAGAATCGGGCACAGCAAAGGAGGTAGTCCAAGGGGCCAATCTCTTTATGGCCATAAAGGGAGGTCCGCCTAGGATTAAACCGAAAACTAGACCTACGGGTGGGACGCTCCATATGGTCAAGGTCCTGTCGGGTCAAACCGCTCCTGGGACGGACATAACACTTGAGCTGCTAAAAGATAAATTTGGTCCAGACGCCGTAACTGTATTCGCTAGAGTTGTGGAGACAGAGGCTACCCCCCGCGAGCAAGTAGCCAACGAGATTCCCTTCACGCCTAGACCAGAGGCCGTCCAAATAAAAAATGAGTTGCTTGAGAGCCTCAAGGCGGGGACCGAGATCCCCATTAGTCTTATTGAAAAAGCCATGGCCCTTCGTGGCTTGGCAAAGGTCGAAAATGGAAAGGTTGTTGTCGAGCCTAATTTCATAGAAGACTTTGTAGAAGAAACAATCGGGGTTGATACTAAATTTGCAGATTTGGATAAGACGCAACGGTTGAGTGTGCTAGCAAGGGTATTGAGCAGCCCAACGAACGAAGTCTTGACTAATAAACAGCCATCAGTCGCTACGAGCTTAACAGATGGACAGATGGAGGTGGCCTTAGCTGCCNTCAGGGACGCGGGAGACAAGGGTGTCAACGTTNNGCGTGGGGACTCCGCCTTCTTCAAGCGTCTGAAAGAATCAAGCATCTTTGAAAATCTCGACTCTAAAGATACCAATCGCCTTGTTAAAAAAGTGCGTTCGTTTGTCGAAAACTCTGCATTATTTGAGCAGGTCGGCACAACGAATTATTACAAATTCAGAACGGACCCCACTGCGGGCACTGCCAAGGGAGAGGCGAGGGTAACTGCAGAGCAGCCAAAAGAGGCTGAGAAAAAGGTGGAGTTGTTGCCCGTAATAGATGAAGGGCAAGAACGGAACGCGGAGGAAGGCGGCGAGCCTTACGATGCCACGAGAGAAGAAATTGCTGAGGAGTTGGTAAGGGCCGAGAAGCTTGTGGAAGCACTGAAGGTCGCTGCTAGGAATAGGGCTATCCAGATTTTCGGGAAGAAGAAGGGGAGTACGATCACGATTGAGATAGAGGCAGCCTACGACAGCATATATGAAAAATATGTATCGAAGCTTTCCAATAGAAGCACGGTGGCATATGTAGACACAGCCGCAGAAGCAATNATACTGAACATAAGTAACCTTACGAAACAGTATAAGAACNTGGAGATAACCCCTGAGCTACTTGCGAACGACGCAATGGTGCATGAGGGCGTGCACTATCTCCTCCTGAAAGAGGGATTATCCCCCCAGGAAATCCGTAACCTGACACTTTACGGTGAAAGGAATCTTGTGCCAGAGGCGGTCTCCAAGGATGCGGTGAACCCCACTGACAAGTCACGTATGAACTGGAAGCAATGGGTGGCATCGCAGCCTGCCTATAGCAAATTGAGCACCGAAGAACAGATCCAAGAAATGCAGGTGCAGATATTGGACGCACTCGCCCTGAACCAGATCCCCAAGGAAAAATCTGCAGGTGCGATAGGCAACATCAAGCGTCGTGTGGCTGATCTCGTCACCGTGCTGACTGGCGTAAGCGACACGGGCAGCCTTGCTTCGATTGCGTCTGTTTACAATAAGATGCAGGACAACGTTGAAGTTGCTCGCAGGCTTCAGGTGGCCGAAGAGAGCGGCCTAGCGGAGCTTCGTTTCGTTGACCGTGCGAACGAAAATGACTTAAGGCAATTGGTCCAAGCGATAAAGAACAAAGATCAAGAAGAGATAAAAAAGATATCTAATAAGATTTATACGGATCGGGCTAAGGGTGGGCCTGAGGTTTCCCCCGCACAGCAGTTCATCAACGAGATTTCGGCTCGCAAGGAACTTGACGATACGCCACATGGCGTAGTCTCAATGCTTAATGGTGAGGCTTTTGCTGCTGGAAGAATTAACCCAGCCGCATTGGATGAGTATTTCAGGATTCAGAGTGGCAAGGCCCCTTACGTCATGTCTGAGCCTCGCAGGCGGGAGTTAGCGCGTACAACAGCGAATGCTCCTAGCGCAAGCGACCAAAAGTTTATCGACTATGCCGCGAACAAGGGTTCTGGCAGGTCTACTGATGGTCCGGCCCCTTCACCTAGCTTGTTAGATAGTCTTCTCGCCAAGTTTTCACCGAGAAATACATTTTCGGAAGACATCTTTGAGACCGGGGATAATACCCGTGATAGTATAGGAAAGGGGTGGAGGGAGGATACGGAAAAGAGGATAGATGATCTGCCCCAGGGTTGGGAACTGGCCCTTGCTGCGAGAATACGGTCTGGGGTGTCAGACAGGCGCACAACTCAGCTGATGACCAGTTTAGAGGCAAAGGCCTTTAGGAAAAGTAGAAAGAAAACTATAGAGGGATATATGGATATGGGTATGTCGCTGGACTCCATGACTGCATGGAGGTACAACGACCAATCCCAAAGTTTTCTGCAAGGTATTTTGAATTATGGACCCATAGAAGTTCTAGGTTCAGGGTTCCAGATAGTGAGGAACAAGGAGCTTGATCTTGAAGAACTAGTATACCAGGAGGGTCTTGACGGTGGTGATGGCGGACCAGTTGTAGTCCTCAGCGAGGGGGGGAAGAGGAAGACACGTGGAATGCACGCCCTCTTTAGGAAGTTCTCCAACAGCACCATCATGGTGGCCACCGAGGTTGGTAACGCCCGGAGAAAGATCGCCGCCAGGGGCGAGAGGAATAGGGTTCAGGTTGAATTTGTAGAAGAAATGGTCGAGGCTGGCTTTGACCGATCAGAAATTACCAAGATTCTTAATGATCTTGGACCCTTGCCTAAAGGCAAGTCGGTGGCTCCTCCAGATAGCATCAAAAAGGACAGTGATCTGAGTAAGATATGGTCCAAGTATGTAGGTTCGGCTGATAAGATTGGCCAGATTGGCTACTATCAGCTTAGGTACGACGCCGCCGATCCTCCTGAGAGTGTCACGAGGGAAGTGGACGGAAAAAAAGTAAAATTTTCTAGAGAAGATCGCTTTCGGGAAGACGTGGCGTTTCTCCGTGAGATTAAAGAAGCCGCAGATAACGAACCGAACAGTGAGGCTGCCCGTGTCCTAGAATTCTGGGAGGGCTTCAGGGTCAACAACGCTGTAACTATTGAGCAAGCGTTTAAGGCTGAACTCATAGACGAGAGGAGAAGGGACCTAGCCTTAAGGTCGAGCTTCATGCCCTTTTACCGTGACCTGACCGGATCTAGCGATGCTTCCCCACTTGGCATGTCACAGGATCAGAAAGATCAAGATCAAAGCTTCGATCCCGAAGACCGGGAGCGTCGGGTCCTAGACGAAAGACAAAGGGTTGCTGATCGCCGGGCCAAAATGGGTAGAACATTGTCCGTACCATCAGTTCTCACCATCGACCGTAACGTTGAAGGCTCCGTCCTCCCACTAAGTCCAGATCTGATCGGCTCAATAGTAAAGAACCAACAAGCCATGATCAGAGATATCATGTGGAATATTGCGGCGTCGGGCACCGTAAACGAGGGTGTAGAGATGAACACGATCTACGAGCAGCGGTTCATAACAAAAGACAATATCTCCAAGGAAATGACAGAGGAGATAGAAAAAAAGAGGCAGGCTGCAGAAGACAGTGGTAATCCTTGGAAGAAGTTGGAATCCACAGAGATCGATAAGCACGGCAAATTTCAATACAAAGAAGCATACGAGCTTGCGTATGAAATGACGGGGGAAGCTGAGGGTATCACACTCCATACTCCAGAGGCGCTGGACCTCGCTGAATTTGGTGAGTTCACTATACGAATTAAGAAGAATGGCGAGAACAGGTATTACCGGACACAGGACGACCACTTGGCACAGGCTACCATGGCAATCAACGCCACCCCAAGTGAAACCATAAGATCCTTTTTTGAAGACCAGCTATACGCGAGTCCAAAAGTATCTAAGGGTCTGACCAAGCTATTGATAGGTGCGTCAGGTGTACTCAGGGATGCGGTTACACTGTCGCCTGTCTTCCAGAATGTGAATGTTCTTAGGGATTCCATGCAGGCGAGTGTCACGTTTGGTGGTGGCCCACCACTTGTCATGGCTGCATTCAAGAACTTTTATTTTGGAGAGATGGATAGGAACAAAATGGTATGGGATCCTGAGCTTCAGGACGGAAAAGGCGATTACCGGCGTGTAAAGAAGCTTGAATCTGGAAAGTATGAGGAAGGAGAAGGTGTCTACGAGCGTGCACAGAGGGCTGGCCTCAGTGTTGCCATCGACTACGTCAAGGATCCGGAAAAAGCGTTTGAGGAAGGCCAGCGTATCCTAGAGCTAGGCCAAGATCTAAACTGGGACGTAAGGGATCCCCTTGAGTTTACAAAGAATGCTCTATGGTCGGGTCCGCTCAAGGCCCTCAAAAGAAGTGCTGCACAATCTGAAATCGCTACACGCATGGCTGTCTATGACAGGGTGATGGACGCCACGAACGGCGATCACGGCAAGGCATATACGCAGGCGCTTGAGATCATCAACTATGGACGCCGTGGCAACAACCCAGTGATTGGTGCGTTCATGGCGATGAACCCCTTTATGGCGGGCAGGCTTCAGGGCCTGGATGTCATGTGGAGAACCCATTGGGGTCACGTAGATGTGCCTGGACTCAACCAAAAGCTAGACGAAAAGTTGGATCCAGATAGAGTGCTCCGGCCTGAGAGAGAACTGGAGACTGAGTACGGTAAGGTTGTGGTTAGGGATCGCGCTTCCTACCAAGAGATCATGTTTGAAGAAGGAAATCTCGTCACCGGCTTAAGGGGGCGGAGAGTCAGGCAGACCTTTGCGAGAGGCATGGTTCTCGTTACGGCCACAGCTATGTACACGTTTTGGCGATATGACGATGAAGACTACCAAGACGCCAGAGAGGATCAAAAAAACGATTACTGGATTTTCCCATGGGGTGCTCGCCTACCCATCCCATTTGAGGTCGGCACCATCTACAAGGTGATTCCGGAACAGATTATACGGATGATTCTGGAGACTGAGCACGATGCATCTGATGTAGCAGAAGAAGTTAAACGCCAACTCCGTTCTTCTTTGGCAGTTTCTGCCGTTCCGCAGTTGTTTAGACCGGCTGCGGATGCCATCCGTAATAAAGACGCATACCAGAAAGATGATATCGTGCCGCAGTGGATGTCTGACAGCCTGCTATCTACTGAGCAGTTGAGGTCAAACACAAGTTATGTCGCCAGGGGGCTGTCCCTAGCAATGAGCAAGATACCCTTGGTCAATAACATGGACTTCCTGACTTCACCAATGAAGATGGAGTACATGCTTCGTCAGCAATTTGGTACGTTGGGAGCCTACGCGATAACAACTGCAGATGCAGTCTATGCGTCATCAATGGGCCTCAACCGTGCGGGGACTGCATACAACTTCGGACTCTCATCGCTCTACGCTCCTTTCGTAGGAGACGATATCGGAGACTATGATATCCATGGGAACAGGTTCAATGTCGCACAGAGGATGGCTCAGGAATGGAACAGAATCCCCATACTTGGCGACTTGCTGTATGACCCACGGTCAGGTGGTGGGTATCAAGAGGATTTCTATGAGTGGATTGAGTATCTTGACAGTGTGGTGGCAACGTTGGGTCAAGTAGAAGAAAGGGATCCAGAGAGAGCAAAGAGTATTGAGGAAGCGAATAGTGTCCTGCTTAGACACAAGGATACCATGCGGCACTATGAGTCTCAGATGACACATTGGCGTGATGACAGGGATGACATGCTAGAGAGATCTGATCTCTCCAGAGAAGAAAAGAATAGGCGTCTTGTTTATATGGAACAGCGTCGGAACGTGATGCTGTCGGACATGAAGAACATTATGTCTGACGTTAAGGCAATACGCACACCGTCAGATTTGCTTAGATCAATTGGAATAAAGTTCTCGTCGGGGCTAGATACCCCGTAATATTTTTATTGGAGATAGTGCTATGGGTAAGAAGAAGGTTGTGGCTAAGAGTCCATCACCTGCTGAGGTTGAGAAGGCACAAGTTTTAGCGGAAAAGGTTCGTGAGCAGAGGCGAGCATTGGCCGCAGAAGAAAGAGCGCAATCAGTTCAGCGCAGGCTTGGTGTCGCAGCGGTGGTTGTCGGTCTTCCTCTTGTCGGATGGACGGTTATCTACCCAAATCTTATCAGCGCTGTACTCGCTGGTGGTATTTTCTTGGTGGGTATTATTGTGGCCGTACCGGCTGCCAGGCCGTTCGTTATTAAGATTATTGAGCGACTTCCGGGTGTTAAGGACTTACCGGACGACGGCTGACCATGGAACTACTACTAGCTCGCACCGACAGGGGCTCTGAGTCTACATCGGGCAACCTATCGGTGTCAGACGAGGGTGGAGACAGGGTTTGCCACACGATTGAGGACCGCATCCGTACTGGACCCAAGGTGCATGGGGAAACGGCTATCCCTACGGGGCGGTTCCGTGTGGGCCTCAGGACGGATAGCCCGAAGTTCCAGCATTACTATGAACGTTGGGACTGGTATCGGGGCATACCGCACATTCAATCTGTCCCTGAATTTACATGGATCTATATGCACCCTGGCCTAGACCACCGCGACAGTCATGGCTGCGTTCTAGTCGGCTTTGATCTGGAGGAGTACACAGTCTACGACAAGCTGAACCACCGTATCCGTAGCGGTACTACTAGGCCAGCGTTTGAGAAGGTGTGCAAGATGATCTATGCCGAACTGGACAGGGGCGAAGAGGTGTGGATCACAATCACTGACCCGGATCTAGAATGAGAACTAGAGGGATAGTCCTTGCTCTTGTCGTCCTGCTCGCCTTGGGCGTTGCTTACAGGGTAGCCAGTGGGGCCAGGGCAGATGCCGTGGCTGCAGAGGCACGTGTCCAGATGCTGGAGGTAGAGCGGCTGGAGCTTCAACTCCAAGTCGAGGAAGCGGTCGAGGGCTACGAAGCATTAGTCGATAGCCTAGCTCAGGCCCAAGACTCACTGGCGGAGGTAAGAGAGGAAGCTGTTCTGACGGCCTCAGAGGCGTCCAGGAGCTTCGACCGTGGGTTCGGCGCGTTGCGGGATAGCCTAGAGTCTTACGAGGGCTTGGTCGAGATCCTTGACGAGGTTCAGGCAGACCACCTAAAGGAGGTCGCCGCCTATAGGGTTCAGGTCCAGACGCTTGAGTCAGACAAGGCGTTGCTCTTCAAGCGGATCACCGCGCTCGACTCCATGTGGGTACTGGAGCAGCAGGTCAACAAGGCCCTGCGTACAGAGATCGGCGCACTCCATGAGGAGGCTGACGCTTGGGAGCGTCTGTCGAACACGAGCCTGCTCGGTGGGTTGCGGAGTGCTGTGCCCTACGCACTGGCCGGTGCCGGGATCGCGCTGCTCTTCAAATGAGTGACAAGCCGATTGGCAAGACATCTTCGCTGCCAGTCATAAGCGTGGGGTTCGGCATTTCGATTCTTGTCGCGGCTTGGGTAGCTGGGGCTCGCTTTACTTCGATGGCCCAAGCTGACGCTGCGGCGATGGTGGAGATTGCGGATGTCCAAGACCGCCAAAAGAAATACATCGGCACGACTGGGCTGTTGACCGTCGAGATCGACGATCTCAGAGTGCGCCTATCGGAACTGGAAACGGAGATGGCGCTGCTGCAACTGCGGCTGCAAATCGACGGCGTTAATCGCAAGTGAGCGAAAAACGGCTTTTCCACTCATTTTGATGTCCCCCACTCCTCAAATTCCATGATGTTCCTCATTCCGACCCGTGCGTCCCGGCAGTCGTCGTGGTAGCTCCTGTAGTCCCTCCGATCATCGTCGCTTGCGGCCAACCAGATCGCAGTGTCTGCCTTGCTCTTCGCCAGAAATGCGGCCTTGGCTTCCGGGCTTGGAAACATGGGCTTGGCCTTGGCCTTCTTGCGCCGAGGCTGGGCGTTGAACGTGGCGCTGAACATGGCCTCTAGGCTTCTGCATCTTTCACTCATCTCAGGCC
>JGI24006J15134_10002016_pt1 | contig 11389 bp, 8 predicted proteins | sample LinPmetageLP53_FD_15134 | JGI IMG/M metagenome (IMG submission 15134) | reverse complement strand
GGTAAACCTGTCTACAGAGAAGACGGTAAAATAATTAAAGGTGATAATTATAGACCACCCAATTTAGAGGATTTAGTAAAATGAAGTTTAGGATTCAATTAGTTGTTGACATTGATAAAGAAGAGAATATACTACCAGTTGATGAAGATAATTATAATGAGACTATTCAAGAGACTATAGAAGATTTAATATACGATATCGACGGAATGAAAATTAAAAATATAAAGGTATACAATTATGAATAATATGCTTCCCACAGATTACCAGAACTTTATAGCTACGTCACGTTATGCACGATGGCTAGACGATGAAGGACGTAGAGAAACATGGAGCGAGACTGTATCACGTTACGTAGATTATATGCATAACAAAGTTAAGTTCTCTAAAGAAGACAAGGCTGACATAGAACAGGCTATCTTAGGGCTAGAGGTTATGCCTTCCATGAGAGCTATGATGAGTGCAGGATTAGCTTTAGATAGAGATAACACTGCAGGATACAACTGTAGCTACTTACCTGTAGATGACCCTAAATCTTTTGATGAAGCTATGTATATATTGCTGTGTGGTACAGGTGTAGGCTTCTCAGTGGAGCGTCAATACATTGAAAAGTTACCTGAGATACCTCGACAGATGGACAAAAGCGACACTACATTAGTCATTAAAGACAGCAAAGAAGGTTGGGCTAAAGGTCTGCGTCAGCTTGTTGCACTACTATATGCAGGTGAAATACCCACGTACGATGTCAGCAAAGTACGTCCTGCAGGAGCTAAACTTAAAACATTTGGTGGTAGAGCCAGTGGACCTGCTCCTCTCGTAGATTTGTTTGAGTTTGCTATAAATCTGTTTAGTAACAATGCAGGTAAGAGACTGACTAGCTATGACTGTCACTCTTTGATGTGCAAAATAGGTGAGGTTGTAGTTGTAGGCGGTGTACGTAGGTCAGCTATGATTTCACTAAGCAATCTATCAGACATACGAATGCGACAGGCTAAGTCAGGTAAGTGGTACGAAACTGCACCACATATGCGATTAGCTAACAACTCTGTAGTCTACACAGACAAGCCTGATGCAGAAACATTCATACGTGAGTGGACATCTTTGATTGAATCCAAGTCAGGTGAGCGTGGTATATTCAATAGAGTTGCAGCTAAGAAACAAGTAGATAAAAACGGTAGAAGAGACTCCGACCATGATTTCGGCTGCAATCCATGTTCTGAAATAATATTACGTCCATACCAGTTTTGTAACTTAACTGAGGTAGTTATACGTTCTACGGATACAAACAAGGACTTAGCTCGTAAGATACGATTGGCTACTATCTTAGGCACAGCCCAAGCTACACTAACTAAGTTTCCTTACTTGAGAAAAATCTGGACTGACAACACAGAAGAAGAAAGACTTTTGGGTGTGTCTCTTACAGGTATCATGGATAATGTCTTAACAAATGGTAAGGATGAAGATTTATGCGAAAGACTACGAATGCTTAGACAGGTAGCTGTAGATGTCAATAAAGAATACGCTAAGAAATGGAAGATACCTCAGTCTACAGCTATTACATGCGTCAAGCCTAGTGGCACAGTATCACAGCTATGCGACAGTGCCAGTGGTATTCACGCTAGGCACAACGACTACTACATTAGAACTGTACGTGGAGATAACAAAGACCCATTGACACAGTTTATGATTGACCAAGGTGTAGTTAATGAACCAGAAAGAGGCAAACCTAAAGACACAACTGTGTTTAGTTTTCCTATGAAGTCACCTGAGAACTCAACGACACGCAACGACATGACTGCAATAGACCAATTAACTATGTGGCTTATGTATCAACAGGAATGGTGTGAACACAAGCCTAGCTGCACTGTATCTGTACGTGACAGTGAGTGGATGGATGTAGGTGCATTTGTGTATCGTTACTTCGATGAAATGTCAGGTGTATCATTCTTACCTCACTTCGACCACATATATCCTCAAGCCCCATATCAAGACTGTACTGAAGAAGAATACAATGATATGTTAAAGAACTCTCCAGAGAATATAGATTGGAGTCGTTTAATGGATTACGAGAAAGAGGACACGACATCAGGCAGTCAGACCTTTGCCTGTAGTGGTGACACATGTGAAATTGTAGATATAGGAGCGTAGTATGAGAAGTTATGATTATGGTAAGCAGTCATTCTTTAAAGGCAAATTAAACAGCCCTTACAAGGATAGTACTTATGCGTTTAAAGAATGGTTGAGAGGCTTTAATCGTGGGTACTTTGAAAACTTAGAAAAGGTGAAACAAGATGAACATAGAAGGGGAAGCAAAGGAACACATGAGAGGACAAGGACAAGTAAGTAGCTTTACACTTACTGTTGCAGACAATGGTTACATATTAGAGTACGACACGTTTTATGAGTCGAATGAATACGATTACCATGAAACAAAAAAGGTCTACACTAATGTAGACCATGCTCTTGACACGATTAAGAATATATGCCATACTGGATACTCTAGTAGTTAATACTAGAACATATCTCTGTTGGATGTGTATGTGGAAACTTGGGAGTGGTATTGGAAACAGTATCACTCCTCTTTTTATTTAGAATGCATACTCTTTTTGTTTTCCTTTTGATGCACTGTTAGCTATTATAGATACAATTCTCCTACCTGTATCTGTTTCTGCTAACTGTTTTAATTGTTCTATAGTTAAGTCTTCTTCTTGCGTGTGTCTTTGTACTGCAGATTTTCTTTCTGCAGGGTTTACATTGTAAATTGTACGTATGTCTTGAAATGTTTTTGCTTCTTGTCCATCCATTCCTTCCATAGCTGCAAAATCCATTCGTTTTCTTATGTGAGTTTGCAACATACTTAACTGTAAATTAACCATAGCTTGTTTTTCTTTCATAGAACCTTTTTTAAATTTATCTGTAGATAATATATATCTGGACATAGATTCTAACTGAGGCTGTACTATTTCTGCATACATAGAATCTCCTTCAGGAAATCTAGTTTTCATTAATGAATCTATCTTCCAAGTAGGGCTACCTATTTTACTAAATAGTAGTTCTGTGTGTGTCCTAGGAGTCTCTGTACGAAACGATGCTATATCTGCTGCTATATTTTGTGGAAGTATGTCACCCTTTTTAGAAGCAGACCTCTTAGACTCAGCCGTTTGTGCTCCTGATAGTACCTCAAATATGTTATTTAAATATCTAGTAGAATCGTAGGCTACTCTATTAGTTATACTCTTTAATGGATTTTGAGTGTCTCCATCAAATACTATACTACTTCTTCTGTTGTCCATCAATTCTGCATCAGGTCCAAGTGCATATCCTGCTGCCCTGTTAAAAGGGTCAAAGGGTCTTAGAAAACCACTAGCAAAAGAAGATACAGGAGTTAACACACTTCTAGATGCATTTTCTGCTACTTTTTCCCAATCTCCTTGAGATACATCATCTACAATGCGAGTAATGCTACCTACTTTACCTATGTTTCTTTGTAGTTGTCCAATAGTTGTTTGCTCTAATAAATCTGTTACTAACTGTGCAGGTAATTTATCTCCTGCTTTTAAGGTATTTACTGCTCTAGCTACTGCTGCAAACTGTGACCAAGGAAAATCATATTGTATATTTACAATGTCACCGTTATCTTGTGTATGGTCTCTCCACTGTAATCCCTTTTTAATCTTTTCTTTATCTAAACTTATAGCCATTCCTAGTGCAGTATAATTAGCAGCACCACGTACTACGTCTTCAAAGAACTCCTGTGTATCACCATCATCACCTTCAGTTAAAGCTGATGCAACACCTACTCCTACTACACCACCTGATACACCCCTTTTTAAACTTCTTTTTGTAGCATCACGTAGTGTACCTGCTCTAGCTAAATCTATTATTGTACTTACTGCTCCACCACCTGCTACATCATATGTAAATGCTACAGTGTTATTAAAGAATTTACCGAAAGGAAAGATTGTTCCTAGTACAGGTATGTTACCTAGGTCTTCTACAAATTTAGCCACACCACCTAATCCTAGTACACTATCTCCTGCACCTCTGTAACTTTTAGATAGTATGTCTTCTAAAGTTAATTCTGTAGCCTGAGCACTTAAATCTAAAAACTGTTGACTTTTAAGTGTGTCATATATTTCTTTTTTATCTTTTTGTATTAATTCTTTTAATGTTATATCTGCTCTGTCTCTTAATAGTTTATCTAAGTTTCCTAAGTATGCTTGAGATTTCATAAATGTATCAGCAGCCCTAACTAACATTATTTTTTGTGCTGCTCCAACGTAGTTCTCACCTACGAGTAACCATTTAGATTGTGGGTTAAGCTCTGTTCCATCAATCATTTTAGGATTACTAGTTTTTTGAGTTGTTTCTTTTCCGTTTTTAGTAATGTACAAAAGTTTATTTTTATCGTTTCTAGCGTGTACTTTAGCTTTTCTATTAAAGTTGTAAATCTTAGCTACATCTTCTAGGCTGTCACCTGTTTCTACGCCTGTTGAAACAATTCTATTTAAAGTTCTAGCAGAGTCTTTATCTACTTTCATTATCTCTTGAAAGATTTCTTTAGTTGCATTAGGGTCTACTAAATTACGCATCCTCTGAACTTGATTAGAAAATGTAGCTGTTCCTCTATAAAACTCTTTGTATGCACCTTTAAAGTCACCAATAGCTAGTCTACCTATTGCAAAAGATGGACGAACTACAGTAGCCATCATTACTTCTTCCATACCATTTAATGCAGTAATACCTGCAAAACCTTTTATGTTTAACACAGTAGTACTAAAAGCAGATACAACACTACGCTTCCATACGTTCTGTAAGTAACCTAGTCTTCTCGTTGAACCTTTTTTTCTCATTTCTTCTGTTACTTTTTCTGCTTCTCTAGCTAATGCATCCTCAGTATTAAGAAATGTCTTACTTCCTTTTTCTCTAGCAAATCCTATTTTCTGTGCAAACCTACCAAATGTACCTAACTGTCTACCTGATTCACTAACAGTTTCGGCAATTAAAGCAGCTAAATCTCTATTACTTCTATCTATTCCCAATTTACTATATATACCTGTTTTATCTAAGGCATTGTTCATTAACACTTTAGCAGGTTTAGGTATGTCTTCGACAAACTCTGTAATTATGTCTGTAAGTCTTTTATTATTAGACAGTTTCTTGCCTGTACCAAAGTCTAAACCTTTAGATTCTAGTATTTCTCCTAGTCCTCTAATTTTATTTGCTCTGTCTCCGAATAAAAAAGTATTAAAGAAATTAGAATTTAACATAGTACCATCCGCATGTCCTACTGCAAGTATAGCTTGACCATCTCTTATCTTCTCTGCCCAAGTTCTTACACCATCTGTTATTTCATCTATTACTTCTTTCTTTACTTTCTTTGATGCCTTATAGTAACTTTTATAGTCAGCTATGCCTGTAAGTTTATCTACGTCATATCCTGAAACTTTAGTTGTTTTTAACCGTGTAAGGTAATCTATACCACCGCCTATAACACCTGTAAGTGCCATTAAACCTGATTGACTCCAACTGTGGTCTTCTTGTACACCTACTTCTATTCGGGCTGCTTGATATGCAGCATCTAATCCTACAGCCGTAATAGAATCGGCTACTGCTGTTGCAGCAATGCCTTTTGTAGTGTTACTTTTAACAAATTGATTTATTCCGTTTTGAACAAATGCTTTACTAGCTTTTCCTTTTAAACCTTTTTTAGCTGCATTCTTAGCTAGGTTTTTAGTTACTTGAGTCAGTGCTTTACCACCAACCATAGTTACAAGTTTACCTACGCCTAAAGTAGCATAGGTACTAGGACTAGATACAGGATTAAATACATTACCTAGATGCTCTCCTATTCCTTCTATGGCTTGTCTACGTGTTCCTGACCTCCACAAAGGAGCTACACTATCGTATAGTTCGTAGTTATTTGCAGTTATCATTTCATTTTCTTCGCTTTGACCACTGAGAGTTTTAATACTTTCATTTAACATTCCTACATCAGATGAATCTGTATCTCTCATTCTAGATAGCCACATATCTCTTACTTCTTCATCATTGTACTGAGATATACCTACACCTGTAGAACTTCTAATACGTAAAAAGTTTTTCATTGTTTCTACATTTTTAGGCTCTAGTAAATCATCTAAAAGAAGTTCTTCACCTTCCTCACGTTCACGTACAGGTCTTGGTGGTTTAACAACTTCATTAGGCTGTTGATTCATTAAAGATTGTCTAGCTCTTTCTCGTTGTTCTTCTGTTAATGGCATTAACTATTCCTCTGGTCATAACGTATTTCTACTACTTCATTGTTTACTATTACTTTAAACGTATCCCACTTTCTAAATACATCAGGTATAGTACCTGACTTTGTAACTGAATCTAAAAATTCACGTAATTGTAGTTTACTTTTAAATGTAGTATTATAAGTTATGTTTCTTAATTCTCTAGCTTTGGTTTCATTTAAACTGTCTATATCTGCTTGACCGTAGTTTCGTGCTGAAGTAATATTTATATAGTCTAATCTAGCATTTTCATAGGCTTCCATAGCTTTTTTTACTTTAGAATCAGTTTGATTAGAATCGTTATATTGGTAGGGACTACCTGTAGCATCTTTTACAATGTTATTAAAGTCTGCTCCGTACTCTACCATATACGCATGAAACACAGCGTTTCCTTTAGAGTACTGATTAATTAATGCTGTTTGTCTTAATGCAGGAGTTATAACTTTAGCAAAACCTACACCTGCCCTAACAAACTTATCATTAGTTAAATCTTCTATATCTTTAGCTTGCAACTCTAAATTTACTTCTGCAGGTTTATTTTGAGAGTCATCTTCAAATCCACCTGCTTTAGTAAATCGGTACAAGTCTTGAGCATTAAAGTCACCATATATCGGCATATTTTCTAATTTAGTTTTAGCCATTGTTCTTGGGTCAGCAAACAGAGAACTAAACAATGCTGTTTCTTTAGAATCAGGATTATCATTGAGTAACTCTTTAGTTAAGTCAAACCTTTTATTTAAAAACTGTGTAACGGTTTCGTTTGTATCTACTACATCCTGAGATGTTATTACCCAGTTGTTTAAAGTTTCACCTTGTATTCCTAAATCAGCTATCTTACCATACCAATCTTCTAATGAACCTAACCCACCTGCTGCTAATGTTTTAATAGCATCTGGAGACATTTTATATTGAGATTTTAATCGTTTAGCAAAATTCTGTTCTTTAGCTATGGATGCTCTTCTAGACATTATTTTAGGCATAGCTATTCTATCTACATAGGATAATGCCCTGTCTGTATATTCTTTAGCCTCTACATCTCGCCTATCAAAATCTTCTTTAACTGCAATAGCACCTGCATCACTTTTAGATACGATTGCAGCAGCAGCTAACTTTAATATATTCTTCATTGAGTTGTTTCGGGTATTGTCTTCGTCTTCAATTACAGCCATTACATTGCTCCTCTTCTACTCATTAATCCTGTAGGTGGACTCTGTTGTTCTTCTGTTGATGGCATTGGCATTTCTTTTTTTTCTTCTGTAGGTGGCATCATAGGTTCTTCGCTCATACCTGACCCTGACGATAGCATCTCAGCAGTCTGACGCATTAACTCTACACCCTCATCATCTTCTTCATCTTCACTAACCTCTATTTCATTAACTCTTTTATTTATTAACTGAATAGTAGATTGCTCATTATCTGCATCGCCAGTGTCAACTGGGTCAAAAGTGCTCTTAACATCTATACCTGCAGCTTTACCTATTGTAGATATATACTCATGCAACACAGGACTGACCAACAACTTGACATCTACATTGTGCATACCCTTCATTACATTAACATTAGTGTACGCATTAACGATAGCATCTACTGGTGTATCTAACTCTAACATATCTAACAGATTATCTATAACTTTAGGTGAAGACATACCCTTCATGTAAAACGATATAACTTCATCTACGTCTGCCATTTCAGGCGGTCTTTCCCAAGGGTAGTTTTTAGGCTCAGTAGTCAGTGACTGCCCAGGGATAGGAGCATCAAACATTCCCATTAATTATTCTCCTTCATCTGAATTGTACATAAGAGCATCTGCTATTCTGTCAGGCATTAATTTTTTACCTGCACCTAAATAGTTGTTTTCAAATATTTCTGTTAGTTGTTCTACAGATGCATCAGGATTATTAAATGCTTCAGAAAACTTCTTATTTAAGAAACCATGCTTACGATTGTTGTTTAACTCATACACTAGAAATTTAAGTGGTGCATCATACCCTTCGGGGTCTAAGTTATTATCTTTTGAAAAGTCTAAGAACTCTGTTTTCCTAGAGCCTGACCATTGAGCATAGGAAACTCCTTCACCATTGGTCTGTTGATACTGAGTAAACCCTCTAGACTCATGGTGTAGATTGCCTATTATAGCACTTATTTGTTTTCTACTCAAGTCTGGAAAGGTAGATTTTAAATCTTTCATTAGCTTTTTAGATATATCTGTATCATATTCTTTTAACACTTCAACAGTATTTGTAACTGTGTCATCACGTAAATCTAAACCTCTTTCAGCTTTTTGTTCTTTAGTTAAATCGACTATAGTACCGTCAGGAAGTTTATCTTGAGTATTCATATCGTATTCTAGACTAGCTACTTGTACAGGTTCTCTATTTTTAAATGACTTATTAATTGAGTTCATGGCTCTTAAATCAGGTCTACTCATTATAACTGACATAAGTTGCCCTTGTTCAGACGCATTTCTTACTTGTTTTGTATTATTTCGTTTTCTAACTACGCCTTTATTAGCAATATCAGTACCTATATTAGATGCATCTTCTCTAATAATATCTGTTATTGATTTAGCATTTTGATATGCCTTTTTATAAGTCATTAATAAGTATCCTTGTATTAAGATTAAAAGTAATAGAACTACTTTATTTAACGAATGGAAGAGCTTCAATCGCACCATTAATAAACCGTAAAAATAAACTCTTACGTGCTGTGTTAGCTTCCATTTCACTTATTGTACTAGCAGTAAGTTCTGTTACAAATATTTCTTGTAGTCTATCTTTCTCTGACTCTGTTGAAGCGTAAGCATATGCAATGGTATCTCTAGCTGCTTGCCAGTATTCATCCATCTGTGCTCTAGTCATTTCAGTAGAAGCTTTAGCATCTATTCTATTAGCTTCATTCTGTGTCGCATTGTTACCTGTAGTAATAGACTGTCTCCATGCTGCATTAGCTTGAGCTATAACTAAGCCATTTTGTGAATTAAACTGTAGCCTACGTTCTTCTAGTTCAGTGTTAAACTGTTCTATAGCATTCTCTTGTCCTGCATTAAACATGTCAACACCGTTCTTTTGGTCGGCATTAAACTTATTTATATCGGCTGCTAGGTTAGCCATAAACATATCTACTTGATTTTCACTTGAGGCATTGAACTGCATCTGTGCGTTTTTAGCTGCAGTATCGGATAACAGTACTTGCTGTATAGCCTGTGCCTTAAATAGAGATGTTTGTTGTTCGTTATTAAGGTTAGCCATTTCTATCGCTAAGAAGTTTTGTGCATTCATAACGGCTGCCTGTTGCCTATTACTTAACTCTGTCATATCTAGATTAGTTAATGCTGCAGCATCTGCCATCACTTTAGCTTGCCTGTTGTTTAAGTTAGCTAAGTCTACAGTCTGAGCCATACGTGAGTTTTCTAATGCTATCTGTTGGTCTGCACTGAAGTTTATGTTAGCTATGTCAGCTATACGTGCAGCATTAGATACACGCATCTGAAAGTCTTGGTTAAACTCTAATTCTAAAAAGTTGGCTCTTTGTTGAGCACCAAACATCGCTACCTGTTGTCGATTAGATAAGTTCTGCACTTCAAACTGAGCAAACACGTTAGCGTCTGCTTGAGCTATAGGTAGTGCTGCTTCTAATGCAGCTTGAAGTATAGCTTGCCCTGTCATTCCTGATGCAGGTAGACCTCTAGCTGCCATTGTTTGCATAGCTGACCGCACTGCTGCTGCTGCATAGGGTGGTGGATTTGACGCATCAAAGTTAGCTGTTAGCTTTTCTAACTGCCCTGCTACTGTAGCATCTGCACTAGGAGTAGCAGTGGCTGCTGTTACCTGCCCTGTACCAAAAGCTTCACCTACTTTAGTTTGGTCTACCGATGATACACTTGTATCCAGTAAGTCACCTTGTACGTCAGCCGTAGTTTGTGTTGCAGCTAACGGTGCAGGTGCGTCTACTGTTTGTGCTGTTCCTATCTGTGCTGCGTCTAAGCCTATTTGTTTTAAGCCACTGTCAGCACCTGCTTTTTGTTCTACTAACTCGCCCACATCTTTAGCTGCACCTGCTGCAGGTGTTTGAGCTAGTGTTTGCCCAGTTACAGTAGCATCTGTAGGTAGTCCATCTGTAGTGTCTATAGTTGCTGCACTTACATCATCAAGGGCTGCTTCTGCTTCAGTTTGTGCAGTGTCTGCTGTGTACGTATTAGCTGTTACAGCATCTTGTTCTGCTGCAGTGGCAGCATTGTCTACAGTAATAGCTGTAGCACCTGCAGGTGTTCCAGTTATTTGTCCTGTACCTGCAGCTATGTTACCTGCAGCAACTTGAGCATCTGATATTTGTGTTACAGGTGTAGGCGTTATGGCTGATGTTGATGTTGGCGGTGGTGGTGTTCCAGTACCTGTACCTGTGCCAGTGCCTGTTCCAGTGCCAGTACCTGTTCCAGTGCCAGTACCTGTTCCAGTGCCAGTACCTGTTCCAGTGCCAGTGCCAGTACCTGTTCCAGTGCCAGTACCTGTTCCAGTGCCAGTACCTGTTCCAGTGCCAGTGCCAGTACCTGTGCCAGTACCTGTTCCAGTGCCAGTACCTGTTCCAGTGCCAGTACCTGTTCCAGTACCTGAAGTAGGCGGTGTGTAGCTACCTGTATAAGGTTGACCTGTATTAACTTCTTGAAAGTAATAGTCGTATTGCTCAGGACTTAAAGAGGCTGTGTTCATAGGTCTCGTTATACTGCCGAATGTACCAAAAGTTATGTTCGGGTCTAAACTAGATTCAGCTACCTGTTGACCATTAGGAAGTGTAACCATTTTAGGTTTGGTGGTGCTACTTCTGCTTGGTATACCTGCATCTTCAAAATATTGATTTACTTCTTGTGTATTTTGTTCTATTCGATTTTGTGTAAATATATCTTTTTCTTCTTGTGTTGCATTTGGATTAGTAAAAGGATTGTAGTCAGCAGCACCTGAAGTAGAAAATGTAGGCATTTCTGGTGCTACATAATTAGGGTCAACAAATTTATCGTAAGGATTAGTCATTTCTCCTGTTTTATATTTTTCAATAACAGAATCAGAAAAAGTTACACCAACAGGAGTTACTACACCGTCTTTCATAACTAAATCAGTACC
>JGI24006J15134_10002015_pt1 | contig 11391 bp, 22 predicted proteins | sample LinPmetageLP53_FD_15134 | JGI IMG/M metagenome (IMG submission 15134) | reverse complement strand
CCCAATACTTGATATGCTTTTGCGTCCAAACTGAATCTTCTTCAGATTGTACTTCCATCATATACTCTTGGAAAAACTTACTTGGCGTTCCACTATCTCTATAGAATTTCTTTTTTTCATCTAACTTTGAAATTGGAAACCATCCAGGCCATAATGCTGTCCCATCGGGTAGTATTGCTTTATATGTAATTACTCTCCACGCAAATTTGTCTTTATTATCTTTTTGCCTTTCATAATTAATGATAAGATTATTGATAAAAGAGTCGTAATGAACAGGAGTCCCATTAACCCTAAGACGACCAGTATGAGGCTCAATAGCAGGATAAACAACTGCAGTAACAAGATTAGAGTTTTTAGCCCTCGCATCAGCACTAATGGTATTTGCTTCATGCTCGAAATCATCCAAAATAATAAGGTCATACCTTTTATGTAATTTTGCCCCACCTCTAATACCCGCTACATTTGATTTTGATATTAGTTTGCATTGATTTGTTAATTCTATATCTTCTTCTGTCCATTTTCTGCCCTTCATACTACCAAAGTAATATTTTATTTTATCATTGTACTCAAAGTGATATTTAATATAGTCCATATTACCTACACTTAATTTTTGCGTAGCAGAAACCCAAGCATAGAATAACATATCATCCTTTGGACAAAAACAAAAATCTTTTATGATACTTGCTTTCGTAAGAACTGTTTTTCCATGCCCTCTAGGTAAAATAATAGCTAATTGCTTTATTTCTTCACTATTATCAATAGCATCTGCCATCTCATAATGAAATGGAGGTGTTTCGCTTCGCATAAAGTCATCTGGCAAAAATAGTTTACCAAATGTTATTAAGTCTTTACTTGCTAGCCTTAGTGTCTCTTCTGCTTTGCTTACGTTCTGGCTGTTTATGTTCACTTTCTTCCTTTAGTATTTTTTCCATAAACTTTTTAAGTTTATTTTCATCTTTATTCATACGAATATACTTATCAAGTACATTATCCATCAGCATTACATGACGTTGTAACATCTGTAATTCCATAGCAATAGACTTTATCCCTCTAAGTAAATCGTTTTTACTAAGACTTTTTTTACTTTTCATCCTTGTCCCCTACTCCTTTTCTTATAGTATTTTGGACTTAACTTATTTCCAAACTTAGTATTTTTACTTTGACCCTGACGAGTCTTCTTTTTTCCGTTAGTTTTCCTAACTTGTATTCCAACGTTCTTCATCTATCTTTTAGGTGCTTTACGTTTTCTTTTTTTTGGTCTACCGACTTTACCGCCGTATGTTCCTGTTCCTTTTGGCATTTTAGTTCTCCCAACATTTTATGCTTGTTCTATCAAATTCCATAGTAACCCAACCCGTACGTTGAATACCATAGAAATTATAACGTGCATAGTCTGCATAACTGAGGAACGACCCGCCTCGTACAAACCATTTACGTTTTAAGGTTTCTTCACCATTGTCATCAATAGTCAAAGAATCCATCGGCTTAGAATATAATTGATGATTATGTCCTAGAAAATATACATCTCCATCACTATATACTGAAGCCATTTGGTTTAATTCCATGTCTCCGTTTTTTGCTCCACTCTTTCCGTGACCACTTACTAAAAACCAATCTTTATCACCAATTGATATTTTAGAGTATCCAGGTAATCTGAAGTATGGAACATCCATTTCACTTGCAAGTGTCTTACAAATATCAAAGTCAAGGATATTAAAACTTCTTANATAGTCATGATTCCCGCCTCGTATAAATAAACACTTGTCCTGTATGGGTTGAACAAGCTTTAAGAACGAAATATATTGTTCTTCTGGAGGACTGGATTGTCCTCGTGGGTTTATCTTGTAATTAGGGGGAATCAATTCTATCATATCTCCATTCCCAAACCATCGTGCATTTGGGTCTTCATAGATAATCTTTATTGCTTCCTGAAATTTCTTTAAGTCAAATTCTACTGCTCCTACGTGTATATCAGTTAATCCGTGAATCCGTAATTTCTCATCACTCTTTACATGGAACATTTTCCCAGGCTCTATATTCATCTTATCGTATTCCTTTACGTTTGATGGAATAGGAATAGAAAACCATTTCCCACAACTCTTACAGCTAAACTGCTGCTTTAATGTCTCTTTATTTCGTTTCTTACCTTCTTTTTTAGTAAGCATACTACTACAATGTGGACAAACCATTAATCCTCCTCTATTAGTTCTGGTAGAAGTTTTCGTTGAGCACCTTCTATTTCATCGGGACTAAAACCTTGAAACATCCCTATGACACCAGTTTCTATTGTTTTTGTTGTATTTCCTAGTGTACCAATAGCTTTCCCTAATTCTTTTAGAGATTGCAATGATACATTTTGGTCTTCACTTGTATCCGCTAGTTGTTTTAAAGAACCCAGTATATACTCATGGTCTATACCTAGCTCTTTTGCTATATCTTTTGATGTTTTTTCTATCTCAGTCATAACTCTCCTTTGTTTGAGAAGTACTACAGCTTTTTTTCTAGCCGTACCACGATTTGCTTCTGAAAATGCTTTCATATACGCACCTACTGCGTCTTTTCCTACTGCCACGCTGGTGGCGAAAATTTTTTCCCTGTTTGTACAATTGGTACGTTCCTTCACTCTTTGGTTTGTATTCTTGATTTTGGTACTAAATGTGTAGCGATTAGGGTGTTTCTGAAAGTTGGTGTCCATGTATGTTTTGTCAGCATTGATAAATGTTCCAACTATTGTTCTTACATACCCNTTNGATTGTTTATAATTNTTAGAATCTTTAGGATGANTAAGTTTATCAGATACCTTTAGTAGCTGAACAACTTTCTTATCGTCACTCAAAACCCAATCTCCTTCTTTTCCATCTCTCCATTCGGAGTGAAGTATCCCTTTGGGATGGTGCGTTTTAAATTCTTTTTCATTATCGTACACACAATGAATTTTATTTTTTATTTTTTTACTTTCCAATTTTACTTAATTGTTTATGTAACGATTCAATTAAAAACATGACTTCTTCATGTACCCAATACTTTGTTCCATTGATTTCAATAGGTATCGTGCTGGTTCCTTCTTTAGCATCGGCTTCATCTTCTATTAGCTGCATCACTTCATCTTCATCGTCTAACTTATCAGATAATAGGCGTTCAAGCTTCACTAGCTTCTCAATTTGACCTAAGATGCGTTCCTGGTCCTCTTGAGGAAGCCTACTTAACCAATTAATTGTTGTTCCCATACTTTTTTCCTTGACAAACATTAATAAACACTTTATCTTAGGTAGCTACTAGCATCTACTTATAGATACTATATATCTACTTAGATTTCTTTTTCTTTGCTTCTTTCTTTTTCTTTAAATCTTGGGAAGCTACTAACGCTTTTTCTTTTTCTGATTGTATATATGCAATTGCATCTTCTAAAATCTTTTTATTTACTTCAGCTTTTTCAGCTTCTGCTCTAGCTACGCCAGTTAATCCTTCCCTACCAGTTAAATCCTTACTAGTTATGTATCCTTTAGCCATAATTATCTCCTTTAATATATGAATATATACAAATATAAGCACATACCCATGTTATTTGCAACAAAAAAATTGTAGGATTTTGAAAGACAACCATATATACGCACCCTACCCCCGTCTGTGGGGTTTATGATTATGATAATTACGTTATAATCGAATTTAATGGAGGTTTCTTATCAGTATAAAAGATGATAATGCATCTATTGATGCAACAGTTAGTTTCCTTAAGCAAGAAGTTGCGATGGAAGAAATATCTAGTAGACAAAAACATAGTCAACTAGTAACTAAAAAACTTACAGGTGAAGGCCTTACAGGCCAAGAAAAACGTAGGTTTGATAGACAAGATGCCAATCAGCATCTTAAGGCTTGGGACCGTACTAAGTCCAAAAGAGAGTGGTTTAAGAACGATACTATAGATGCTATAGATGACTTGTTAGCTCTAAAGCTACAAGATGAACCACAATCTACAACTTCAGAAGTAGATAGAAAGAAAGCATTATTCCTTAAGTCTTTCTCTATGACAGAAGATGAAGCTAAAGCTATGTTTGAATCTAAATAGTTAGTATTACAACAGAGGAGTCGTATAAAGGACTCCTTTGTTACCTTTTATTAGTATTTAGGTATAAATAGAAGATATATATATAGAGAGTATAGTTACACGTGTATTATATACAAATATGTGTATAACATGGGGATAAACCAGATAGATGAAATATAACAGAAAAGAGGTATTAGATGAATACAGCATTAATAGGTTTAATAGTAGTGATTACAGCAGTGTTAGCATATAGCATTGGTGCATATTATGGTGAGAAGACTGGTGGTAATATACAGAAAACTCAATACATATGGGATGAGTTAGCACGTAGTGGAGAGATATGTCCTAAGTGTGCGAATAAAGGCGTAACAGTTTGTGGAAATTGTGGACATCACGATTGGGAAAGTATTTATGCAGATGTTAAGAAGAGTGGAGGTTATTAATGGGTCAACTATTAAAGTATAACAGCTACGAGTTAAGAGATATTAAGATAGGAGAGTATATAGACTCCTACAAACTAGTTAAAGGTATAAGACCTAGTTTATTAGCGTTATCACGTATATCTGAATTAACGATTAAAGAAATAGATGCAAGAATTGCAGAATTAACAGATATTAGGTAATGATTGAGGGGGACAGTTATGAAGATTATACCTCTTTAGTCCCTCTTGATTTATTAAAAGAATTACAAGCACAAATCCTTACTTGGTAAAAATATATAGACACGTGATGAAACTATATATATAATGCCCAAGAGTAAGTTGATGAATGTAATACTGGGGGAGGATATAGATATGTATCTTCCCTCAAAGATTTGGCACACTGAGCCATTAATCAGTCGGCAGCATATTGTCGTTAAATAAACTTGGAAACAAGGATAAAGTGTAATAGGCGAATGTAAAGACCTATTTATGCGGTATATAGTGTATAATTTCGATGTACTCAAGTATGCAATTAGAATACGTATGGAACATTTAGAAAGTCCTTTTAGGCAGCTAAATGATTAAATATATCGGTGAAAAGCAACATCGGTTGAGCTAGTAATAGCAATAGGAATAATCTATAGGATATGACATAAAGGTGTAGGAGCCTGGTTGTTGTATTTAGTCAGTTAATCACAGTCTTATTTAAAAAGTAAGATTATAATAGTGTAAGCTAAGACCATTTAAACCACTTCCTAAGTGGAGGATAGAGATATGTCTAGTTGATATACTACTCAAAAGGTAGCAACAACTTAATTTATAGGCACATATTTCATATTGCCATCGTACTGGGAAAACGTGTGAAATCCACGGTAATCAGAAATGGATAACTTAATTTATTATTTTATCCAATAAACAAACGAAAAGAGTCCTTAAACTTTTGAGAGTATAGAGCCCTCGAGCATCTTTGCAATAGAAGATGTCTAGTTGACCTCAAGTCGCTAGGAATTCCGAAAGATTATTCATTGTGAGGCATCATAGTAATAGTTTATTAGGGGTTGAGATAACTCAAAAGAAAGAGTGATAGGCGTAACCTATTGGGTTTGTTAATATACTTGGTGAATAAAAGCTAAGTGGATATAGTTTCTAGGACGTAAGGAAACTTAAAGTATTAACGTATACATTCATAGTCTCAGAATGTATGTAAAATTTAAATATAGTAAGAGTCTATTACATAAGAAGAGTATACTAGATGGGTAGTCTCTTTACTATTAACACAAAAAGAGGTAAAAAGATGAAAGATTGGAAAGAATATAATTGTAGTATAGAAGGATGTAAAAAAAACAGATATAACAGAAAACTTAAAATATGTATAAATCATTATATGCGAAATAAAAGAGCTGAGAAACGAAAAAGAATTTTTAAACAAAGTAGTAAACATTATAAAGATGTAATAAAATTTAGAGTTAAGTATAAATATATTAGAGAAGCTATATTATTAGTTACTTGGCATGAAGAATACAAAGCAGAAGATGTAAAGAAGAGTAAGATTAAACAGATACGAGAAAGATATATCCAAAGAAGTAAATATAATAGATTTAGTCGTGATATATTAAAATGTTTTAGTCATGGTAATGGAACAAAAAATTCAGATATTAATCATGAAGTAGTTCATAACTATAAGAATCATATTAAATGGTTAGAAGCTAATGATTTTAGATGTAGAACAGTATTAAAGAAAAAAAGTAAAGTAAGATTTAATCATAGCAATAAAAAATATATTAAACTTAAAAAGAAAGAGGAAGAAAATGAGAAGAGAATTAAGTTATGAAGAACTAAGAACTAATGGTTATAGTATGCAGCCAATGGAAGACCTCCATGATTATAGAGACTCAAATCCAAAAGCAGGTGCTATTGTATCAGCGTTAGGTAATTACAGAAGAACACATCCTATAGTTAATTTTCAATATAAAATTGGATTATTTATAAAGAGATTAAGATATATTATAAGTTTGTTTAATAGACAAGATTGGAGTAAGTAGTAATGATAACATTTAAAACGGATACAAAGACTAATAAGATACTAAGACATCTTAAGAGCCACAAGAGCCTGACAAGTATGGAAGCATTTGAGTTGTATCGTGCGACTAGGCTAAGTGCAATAATATTTAGACTTAGAGAAGAAGGTTTTGACATAGATATGAAAAGAATACAACACGCTGAAGCAAACTTTGGTAAGTATACTATGCCAGACAATGATAATAATCGTAAGATGATTTATGAGTATAGAAGATTCTTATAAGGCACGGGGCAAGGGTGATTCCTTAATGGCCTGCTTATTAGTCGATAAATGTCCCGTTAGCCTGAATAGGCATTGACTATAACCTGAATAATTCATATATTCTAGAGGAGGAATCATGATAGATATTCAAAAAATATATAACGACTACCTAGAGCAAAAACAAGTTGAAAACCGAGAAAAATACAAAGATGTAAAAGGTTGGTTCTCAGCTTCAAGTGCTGGTAGTTGTTTTCGTAAGCAATTACATAGATTGCAAGATTTAGAAGTAGGTCCAAGAGATATTAAAAGTAATCGTTTATTAAGGTTAGGAACTTTAGTACACGCAGACTTTGAGAAATCATTGGATAAATATAAAGATGATAGACTAGAAGTAGTTACAGAACATCGTATAAAGATGCCTGAGCTTAATGTAGTAGGTCACCTAGATGTAGGAGTTATAGATAAAGAAACAGACAAGATACACGTCTACGATATTAAGACAGCAGGAGCTTGGAAGTGGAGAATGAAGTTTGGTAGAAATCCAGATAAAAATCCTAGTATTAATTATGAGTTACAGTTAGCCACATATGGAATGGGCTTAGGTACAGAATATGATATACATGATGTTAGTTTGTCTATACAATGGTATAATAAAGATAATTCAATGATGAGAGAAGAACCTATTTCTAATCTTTACATGGATGAAGCTTTTGATTACTGGACACAATTGAATGAACTAAAAGATGAAATCGAAAAGCCTGAAGAGTTAATACCAGGCAAACATGAGAATGTCCCTATCTATAATTGGGAATGCAAATATTGTGAATTTCAGGGTAAATATTGTCCTGGTCTTTATAGTGTTTAATAACTGAAAGAGAGTATCATTATGCGGCAATAACTAACAGGCACTTTGCAAAAATTGTGTTATAGTAATTTATTACAATAAAGTTCTTAAAATACTTTATTAATACATAGCAAAGATAATATGAGAAAGCCCTGAATCTCAATAGTCCTGGTATTTTATAGGTTCGCAACCTCAGGCAATGAATCAAATTAATACGGAGGTAATACAGATGAGTGAAGTAATAAAACAAGTTAAAACAGAAGATGGATGGATAGCTATAGATGAAATACAATGTGTTCATTGTCAAAATTTATTTATGTCTAATACAGATGCTGAATGGATGAGTAGAACACTTGATGGTGATGGATTTTTCTGCGATTTTGAAGGTTGTCACTATGACGAACTAAGAAATAATGTAGACGAAGTTATATCATCAGAAGACGAATTTAGAAATGTAGATGAAAAAGGAGAAGTAATAAATGAAGTGTAGTATATGTAAAGAAGTAAAACTAGAAAAAGGATATGGAGAAATATATGGACATAATGCACAGCCTATTAATGATGGAAGGTGTTGTAATGTTTGTAACATGGAAGTGGTTGTACCAATGAGAATAAAACTATTTCAAGCAAACATAGACTTTAGAAATAAAAAAGAAAATAAAACCAAAGTAGAAAAGGAGAAATAACTATGGGATTTGATTTATATGGAGAGAAACCGAAAAACAATGCACCAATGCCTAAGTGGGTAAGTGAATACCAAGATAACGAAGGTTGGGCAAAATGGGATAAATTAAAAGAAGATGATAAGAAAAAAGAATATTTTGAAGCAACTGAAAACCACGAAAAGATGAATCCTGGAACATACTTTAGGAATAATGTTTGGTGGTGGAGACCTTTGTGGAATTATGTAATTGAAATATGTGGAGAAGATATGACTAAAAAAGACTTAGCGGCTGGAGATTATAATGACGGTTATGTTATAAAAGAAAGTACAGCTATGAAAATGGCAGTAAGTTTATTTACAGCAGAAAATGATGGAACGTTAAAGTCGTATGTTAAAGCATATAACAAAAACTTTGATGAAGCTAGAGCAATAAACAAAAAACTTGATAGACTTAAAGAAGAGTTGAAACAAGAAGTTATTAAAGCTACTGGGGACAAAGATGTTTATCCTAATAAGTATAAAGGTAAATATAAAAAGATGTTTGAAAAACTAAGCGAACAAGAAAATTGGGGTGGACATTATCCTTTTGTTATAGATAATCCTATTGCTTTTAGAAAGTTTGTAGAAGAATCAGGAGGGTTTAGAATATGTTAATAGATAATGTAAATGTTAATGAAGATGATTGGAAAGCATTTCTTTGTGTAAGACAAGATGGACAATACAATATGTGGAGTCCTCATGCAAGAGATGATGCTAATTTAAATAAAGAAACTTGGTTAGCAATAATAAATAACTTTGACAAGTTAGTAGATAAATGGGGAGAATTAAGATGAGTATATTTGAAACACTAGATAAAATAGATGTAAGTAAACGAACAGAAAAGAAAGGTAATTTTACATATCTTTCTTGGGCATGGGCAGTTAGAGAGTTACTTAAAGTAGCTCCTGAAGCAACATGGGAAGTACATGAATATGATAGACATATGGGAGAAGGTTTCGGATACGAAAGACAACCTTATATGAGTACAGAAGCTGGTTGCTTTGTAAAAGTAACATTAACTGTAAATAATATTGATAGAACACAAGTTCATCCAGTATTAGATAATAGAAACAAAACAGTAGATAAGCCTAACGCTTTTCAGATTAATACGTCAATACAGCGTTGTCTGGCTAAAGCAATAGCTCTACATGGTTTAGGTTTGTATATATTTGCTGGTGAAGATTTACCTGGTGAACCAGAAAAACTTGATGATGACCAAATTAAAGAGTTGTTAGGTTATACTGGAAAACTAGATAAATCTATATCAGAATCAATTATTAAAAAGATTGATGATAATGAAATAAATGAATCTAATTACAAAAGTGCATTAGCTAAAGCTAAAAGATTAGCGAGTGCAAAATGAAGTTAGGTGACATAGTAAATAACAAGAAAATTAAGATAGTTGAAGACTTTAGAAACGAACTATTTATTACTAATCAAGAATATATATTAGGAGTAAATGACGGTAAAGAGTTTAGAAAAGCTAAGTTTACGGGTAGTAAGATGTACAACGGTAAATCAATGTTGACATTTTCTCTTGTAAATGAAAAGCTTTGTATAAATGCAAGTTATCTATCTTATGCGTTAACAGAACCAGATATAGGAGACAAATAAAATGGGTAAATTAACATTAAAACAAGCAGAATCTCTTTTAACAGAAGGAGTTCTTGATGAAGCTACTTTTAAACAGATGCAAGTTGATGGTCTGATTAGTGAAGGTAGAGGAACTACTCGTAGATATGTAAAAACAAAAAGTGGAACTTGGGTTTCACCTATGTTATACTTTGCGGGTTTAAAAGGAGCTACATATTCTAAAAATATGATTGAGCTTAAAGCAGAAGTAAATAAAGTAATTGAAAAATACACCAATGGGGAGAAATCATGAAAGAAGTAGACGCAGTATATAATGAAACTAAAGATGGATTTACACCAGTAGCTGAAGCAACTTATCCAGCTCACGTTAGTAAATTTGAATCTAACGAATACAATGGAAGTACAGTATTTAATCTGAGCTTTCGTGTAGCTGATGAAGCAAGTAAATTAGAAATTCCTAAGTTAGTTAAAACAGCTGATGGCAAATACGAGCCAACAGGTGATACTATTAATGCAGCATTTGTTGCAGGTAATGAGTATAGAGTTGACAAAGGCGTATGGCTTACACCGAATCCAGGAGAAGGAGACGGATGGAAGAACAGAAGATACAAAGAGTTCTTTGAAGGAATGGATGTAAAGTTCCCTTCAGATAATTCTGGTAATACAGTATTAGGTGAAGTAGAAGAAGCAGATGTATTAGGTTTTCCTTGTTTAGTAGAATTAAGAGAAACAAGCTTTACTAATAAAGAAGGTGAAGAACGTACATCACTAAAAGTTACCAGTGTGCATCCTTGGGATGATGGTAAGAAAATGGATACAGCAGAATTAGATACTGACGTACCGTTTTAAGAAGTAAATATTAAGAGTGGCACGTGTAATTGTCCTACTATTTCCTATCTGATTCCACTTAAGTGGTTTAAGAATAGCAAAGGAATTCATAGCAGCTATGGTAGTGTCGCCCACTCTTATAATTTAAAATAGTAACAATACACTCTTAGTACCAAGTTAGTTTACTAATAGCCTGAAGCCATGGCAAATATGGTCAGTAACCGAGGCTGGTGGTCAAACATTTGGATGAAACGGGGTGAGTTACTTAAATTGGTGCTACGGAAATGGTAGCTTAATTGTGACATTTAGTACAAGCGTCAAGCCATATCAGAACAGGGGGTAGTCCAGTAAGGTCCTAAGTAGCTATTAATCATACTAAAAGCATAGGTGTATGACTTACAGGGGATTGCCCAGTTCTGAATATAATTAATTACAATAATCTCTTAGTGCCATTTATAGCGATAGATTGAGCACGTGTAAAGCTATATAGCTTATGGTTGCAAGAGATGAGTAATAATAGTCACATTCCACCCTTAGTACTATAGTGGCAACACTAATAGGAAGAGTAGAGGTGAGTGGCTTAAATCAGAATAGAGGCAAATAAGGACAAATAGGACCGAAATCCTAAGAAGATAAGCTCAGTAGTTTACTACTCAAAGTGTAAAAAGAGTCTTCA
>JGI24006J15134_10002008_pt1 | contig 11415 bp, 16 predicted proteins | sample LinPmetageLP53_FD_15134 | JGI IMG/M metagenome (IMG submission 15134) | reverse complement strand
GTGTCCTTTCCGCATCTTCGGTGCCAGACCAGGACCAGCCTTTTTACTCCGAGCTCCATTGCTAACCAAACCGGCTTTTGATAAGTACGGGGTCGGTATAGATGAGGTATCGAGATTTGTGACATCAATCGCCTCCATAAAGTTTTGACGTACCAGGGTGATGGTCTGATCGACCGCCACATCCATGGCTTTTTTCTTCGGGTGCAAACAAGAATTGATCTCGATGGTGGCGCGGATCCGTTCCCTCCACGGGATCTCCTCATTCGATGCCACCTCGATCAACCAACTGACCGGATTGAACCCTTTCTTCTGACAGAGCTCATCAATCTTTTCCTTTTCCTTCTTATTGGTATGGCCGCGTTTCTTATTGACCTTGCCGGTATCGGCAAACCGTCCATTGCTATCTCGCTTCATTGAACACCTCGGCCTGGGCGTTGCATTTCTCCGCCACGGCTTCAAGCTCGATAACGTACTTGGTCAGATCAACGAATTGATTCTCCGCTAATCCAATAGTGGTGCCGGATGGAATCGGTTCAATAACCGGGCGATCCGGCACATAAAATGTTTCAAGGTTTCTTTGACTTACTGCCTGGCATCCAAAAGTTAATAGCGCGATCACGGTTAATGCCGCGCATTGATTTTTTAAATTTCGCATCGATCTCCTTAATTTTTTCCTTGGCCTCATTGCTGAGTTCGTTAGATTTTATGAGGGTGTCAAGATTTGCGATTCTCTTTCCCTGCCGGTATGCATAGAGAAACACACCGGCAACAAACAGGACCGCCCCGGCGATCAGGTAAAGTGTCATTCCTTATTCCCCGGATCGCTCATGAAGAAACCGAGAATTCCGGCCAATCCCATGCCGACTTGCGTGATGTTCTGCATCATGGATTCCGGAAGGTTGACACCTACCAGGGCGAACATGGCGGCCAGGGATGCCCAGCTTGAAGGTTCTTTTAATCGTTTCAGAATCATGTTCATGGTGATCTCCTTAAGTTTAGTGGTCACTCCCGGGAGGACTCGCGGTATCCGGAGGAGGATCCGGAACGACCTGGGAGTTGACAGGTGAGGGGCCCATCAACTTATGAAACACTCCCGGGATGTGCCACATTAGTTTTTCCCCAAAATATCAAGAATCAGCGGATTCTGACTCGAGATGTAATAATACGGTTTGGACACATTGTATTGATGTGTCACGGTTTCCCGAGTGCCACAATTCTGGCAAATAAACAGAATGTGCCCGATCATGGCATCACCGAGCACACAATATGATTGGCATTCCGGGCACCGGAAATCGGTAAACATTTCAATAATAGGTCCAGATGACATTCTGTGATTTGTTCAAATCATAGTCCGCGTGCAGAAATTCCTGTCCGATGCCAAGTCGGGTGACATGTTTTGAGAGGTGCCGGATCAAATCAAAACGCTGCCCGGAACCTTCGCATGCGATATCGACCGCCACCCCCAGGCAATGGCTGGACGTTGACTTGGCACCAATTGCCTCATTATGTTCACGGCACCGGAAAGAACTATTCAGTTTCATCGGCTTCCCGTATTCCTTCCGGACCGCCTCCAGGATATCCATAAACTCCTGGTCCATCCCCATGACCCCACAATGAGGACAACTCAATTCGTTTTTGCTAAAATGTTCCGTGTGCTCTCTTGCCATACGCTAAACTTACCCCCTCAAGTCGTAAGCATCCAATATTCATATTGGCAGGGAGTCCCACGGTGATGGCACGCACCTTCTCGGCTTCACACTCCTTGAGGACTGCAAAAGCACCAAGGCCCTCAATGCGTTCGACCAAATACGGCTGTGCCAATATGACCACCAATAGGATCCACATTTCTACACCAGATTACCAAAATGACAAGATTCTTGGCATTCTGAAAGTTTTTGTCAAGAAGTTTATTTGCTTGTCAGGATTGCCCGAACGGTGTACCGGACAAAAATTATCTGTTCTTTGTGTTATATTTTTGGTGTCTCCCCTAGGGATAATACTGGGATGCATGGTGATCTGACCAAAAGAACTGAAAAGTTTTTAAAAGGTACACAAATGAGTTCACCCAAAAAAGCGAAAGCGGGTGTAACTATTTTCTTTTCTTTTGTTTTCTTTTCTTTTCTTTTTGTATTACTTTTTCTTTTCTTTTCTTTTATTTTCTTTTCTTTTAAAAAGTTCATTCGGGCAATTGAGAGCCTGATTGATAGGTTTTTGGAGTTTTTTCATTCGGGCACAGAGAGAGGGGTCTTATTTTTTTTTCATCCGGCACAGGGGTGAATTTGGGTGGGGAATAGTGAGTTTTCCGAAATGATCAGGGGGAGTTCCGGATCGACTCTTTGGGTCTTGTGTGAGTTTGCAGANGCGTAGGTCCCCTCAGACGATACCACCCCCCCCTAAATTCGGGTATCGCTCCTGGCAGATCCCCCCAAAAACGAAAGGAAAGACCCCCCGGGGGGGTGCCCGATGGTCACAAAGTTCCCACAATCAGGTTCTCGAGAATCCACCAAAGCGTTTGTTTGCTGGGAGTTACAGGAAGAGATAACAATTGTGTAACAATTCACATGCGCGATTCATTTGCCTGGCCGGGCGCGAGGGTGGGGGCAGAGCCTCGGCCATACCTTGATGCGGAACCCACAGATATCTCCCGGATCCCCCATTAAATCCTAACCAGGTGTATCCTCAAGGACTTAACACAATATCCGACCGATCACTCCTTCACATCAATACCATTCTCCTCGTACCACCACAAGGCCATCAACCCGAATGCCATCTTGGCCAAGTGAGGTTCATTCCGATCCCCCTCGAGCCAGTGATGCCAGTGTTCCATCATATGATTGACAACGGTTGACCTTGGCATGCCATTGGTCCAATTGTCATCACCATGACTCTCGGCTCCTTCAAACATCACCTTGGCCATCTCCCTAACGAATCCCCATTTCACCAGGTCATACCTCACCGGTGCTATGGGATTCCTTGTTGCTCCGCTCTTGAACTTCTCCTTTGGTGACCATTTTTCGGTGCTCATATCCGGTACTCCTTTCAATCCCCAATTGGTAACATAAAATTCGTCAGGAAACTCCACGTTTAACTCCATGATAGTATTGACCTATTCGCTTAATGATCAAGCCCGTGAATAATCCTTCCATTTCACCGAGTTGAAGATTGCCCGATGATTGACCCACCGTTGAAACCTCCGCTGATACCTATTGGTGTGATCGTAGACCATGACATACGGATCCGCACCGAGTGATCGTAATGTCTCAACGCGATCCATATCTTCCTCGGGTGTAGAGTCGTAGCCCACTAAAACATAAAATTGCATCTGGTAGGGTTTCAGCCCAGCTTCAATACAGCGGTCNAANCCTCGCTTGACAATTCCGCCATCCTTCGGCCGATCCCAGGCAAATGACACGCTTTTGTTCTTGAATGAATTACTCCGAAACTTGACTTGTGCCAAAAGACTTGCTTGCTCCTCGGTAATGAGCCGGATGTTCAGCCCTTGAATAAAATTGACCCGGAGTTGACGATCAATCAATTCATTAAACACATCAATCACATTTGGGTGTCCTAGAAAATCATCATCCAGTAGAACCAGCCGGTCCTCACCTCGCGGGTTTGTCAGTAGGTCATCGATGCTTGACTCAAATTTTGGCTTGCCTTCTTTTTCCGGTACCACACAAAATGAACAATTCAACCGGCACCCGCGTTCGCTGAATCCAATGTGGTTGGTGTATTCCGGATACATGAACCATCCGCCGGAGTGACCGGGTGTAATATCATCGTCAAGCCTGGAATCCCAAGCGAAACCCGTGCCGCCTCTCACCACATATTCCGGCAAATAATCAGGGGTAAATTTAAAGATTTTGCTGGCAAACACCTGGTCGTAATCAAAAAGAGGACCGAGCCACCATTCCACATCATGCTTGAGTTTGTGATAGTGACCCGCCAAACGCATCAATGCGAGATTAGGAATCTTGCCATCCATTTGTATCAGTCCTATTTTCATGCTTCCTCAATCGTCACGCCAAACACATCCTTGACCTGTTTGACTTTCAGCCTGTACATATCCGTTTTGTATCCCTTCACATCCACAAATCTCACCTCACCATCAGCCAGGAACTCGGCGAAATCCACAACGTATCGGATGCCACCTGGCAAATGAAAAGGGACTTGCCGGAGAAAGAAATGGACTATTCCGGCGGCTTGTCGGAGCCTCAAATCGGAATAATAGGCGGCCTCCTTCTTGCTGGCAAACTTGATCCCATCGACCTCGGTGGGTATCGCATTGAACTTATGTCTGAATCGTTTAATCATCTTGGTATCCTTTCATATCATTTCCTCGAATCGTTGTTCTCCCTCCGAATACACACCGCAATTCTTATCGAACTTGAGTCGCACCACTCCGAGCTCCCCATCCACCCCGGCATCCCTCACCTTCTGCACATGGAATTCCACATCGGCCTCCGGATCATGCACATGTCTGAAAATTGTCCAGCAGATCGAGGCCATTGAAAAAAAGTGAGCCGATCCACTGATATCCCATGGCCTCGGGACCACATAAGATCCATCCTGGCCTCTCTCCATCTTCTTAGGATGTGCAATGAGCCACACATGTATGTCAAACTGCTTGGCAAAATATGTCAGCTTATTCAGCACCTCTGCCACATATTCAGTCTCCGATTGTCCTCGATCCCGACTCGCCTCGAGCTTGTTCCACGGATCAATGACCAATCCCTTCACGTTATCTTTCTGGCGAATGAGTTGTTTTGCCCGTGATAGTATCGTGTCAATATCCGGTGCCGCCTCTTCCGGCAAGATAAAATGGAAATGCTGATCGATGTTCCGGATAGCAATCACGGCCTCATCCTCGGACATCCTTCCGGGCAATCCTTCGGTAAACGGTTTGACTGTCCACGTTTGAATCAGGTTCCTCACATGATGTGCCGGAGATGCATATTCGGGTGAAAAGACCGCAAAGGACCATCCGGCGCTCTTCGCAATATTCACCATGATATTATTCAGGATTGTCGATTTGCCATGATTGGGGATCGCCGTGCCAATCGAGAGACACCCTGGCGAAATCCTCATTTTTCTCCCCAATCCCATGCCAGGATCCACTCCCTGCTTGACACCATGCCGATAGAGCTCGGTGATCTCCTCAATGTATTCCGATGGAGAATGAACGCCTTCAATGGGCCACGGTTGAGCATCATCCAAGCACTGGCGAACCGTGTCAGCATTGTGAGTCAGCAAGGTTTCATTCGCATCGTTGCAATCGTGCGGCCAGGTCACTTTGTAACAGCGATCTTTCCGATACGCCTTGCGAGTTCTTCCACCATCTTCCTTCCCGGCGCATCCATATCGCCAGCCAGGATGATCTTGGCAGGGAGTTCCAGGACTTTCTCGGAGTTGGTCAAGAATTGAAATGAGTTGGATCCATTCGGGACCGAACAATGCACTCGGCCGGGGTCACACGTTTGGCCTGTCAGTTTATCCGGCTCACCCTCATAGATGGCCAATTCGCAACCTTTAGTGATCTTGTCCTGGTCCCATAAGATGTGCTCACAATTCTCCTCTTGCGAATAATTCTTGGCACGGTCCCGATACCTCAAGTTGACAATCTCGCCATCCCTCCGGTAGATGAACATGATCTTCTTCCTTGTCGGAGAGAATCCTATGATGTCCGGTGTGAGCACCGCCGGGTCAATGCCGCGTTCCCCAACCAGGTAATCGGTCACGGCCTGGGGGAGCTCACTTTCAAATGTGATAGTGGGTTTGTTGTAACTGGGAGTTTTGTTTGATTGATCCTGGCGAACCGCACCGGACCACTGGCAATGATAACAAGTCCAAAGACCCGCCGATCGGGTGACCCGGAGTGATCGCGTGTGTTTCTTCTTTCGAGTTCCGGAGCATTCAGGACACTCGATCGTAACCGTGTCATTATCTCCGGCACCCGAGAGATCAATCCCCGCGGCCTCAAACGAATCGTAAAGTTTACTCATATAGAAGGCCGACTACTGAATTGAGTTTCCTGTGGGCCATCCATTTTGCATTGTTGGAGATACTCTTCGAAATGCCCACGACTGAACAATGTGGAGGGCCGGAGATATTTGGCCATTTGTTCATCGTGTTTCCACTCGCGGGATTTGGTATCGATCACCTTGATGAAATCCTCGAGGCGATACCCTTCGTTATAGCGGCCACGCACCAGGCGCAATGTTTTGATTGAGTCGGTCCGGTAATCCGTTTTCAAGCGTTTGTTCAAATGAAGGATCACCTCATGGACAGTGTATTGAATATCCTCCGATGTCTCATTCTGGTCGCTGTAACATTTTTCCAGGTTTGCAATGAGCCATTGAACATCCGGTGCCGGTAATGATTGCACCGTTGCAAACTTTTGGGATAGCTCCTCAAGCTTTTTTATTTGTGCCGACATAATGTCCTCCAAAGATTTTCTTTTGTGCGTGCCAAATATCTTGCTCCTCCGTTGACATGCTCCGGAACTCCTCAAGTTCCTCAACGGAATATGCAATGTGACCTTTTCTTGCGGCCTGTTGTGTGACCCAATCGAACTTACAAATAATGATAGTATCGCCGTAGCGTTCACTCTTGATCTTGATGAATCCCTTCTGATTGAATTTCACGTTCGACCTCCATGATCAAACGCCCGATGATCTCGGGGATTTGTGGAACCACCGAGTTGCCGAGTGCCTTCAATTTTTTTACCCGGTTCTTTTCTCCCGTTGTCACCCTCGGAATGTCCGGTTCTATGTGCCAGATGGATCCAATGTCAAGTAACCGGGCGGATAGCCCATCAGCCAGGTAACCCATTCCGCGTTGAGTGTCCCTTGCCCTTGCTCTCTCACCTCCGGATGGTTGCCTAACATTTTCTGCATCTTCGCCCCCGGTTTCCCGGCCGCATCCTCGTTGGCTGATGGAGTCGGCCACATCTTGACTACTCCCCTCAAATATCCCTTCTTGATGTCGTGGTCGTTCTTCATGTTCGCGTGGTATTGGTCGCTTACATTCGGAGTCGGCCACATCTTGATTGCATTGGGTAATGTGTCCGTTGGGTGACCTTTTCTTTCTTGCCGACCCTTCCCGCTTGCCCCCTTGTAATCCCTTGTTGCCGGAGTCGGCCACATCTTGACTTGTTGTGGCAGTCCTATTTGTGCCAGCCTTCCCGTGTCCTTGTCGTATGCTCTCTGCCCGACCTTCGCCGGTTCCCCGTCCTTGGTCACAATTGCTCCGAGCGTGACCCCGGCTCTTGTGCCGCCGGAGTTCTCCACATCTCTTGCACCACCCCGTCCAAATACCGTTTCTTCGCATTGTGGATCGACCCTTGGCTTCCCGGTTGACCCGCGTTGCCCTCCCTCGATCTCGGAGTCGGCCATATCTCTTTTTCTCCCGATGATCCAGCATCGTTGTCTTTGATGCGGGGCTTGGACGGCGCAAGCACCCAGTACGAATGTCCGGACTTCGTAACCTTCGCTTTCCAGGTTAGATACCGTGCGCGACAACTCCATATTGACGAACCCAGCAACATTCTCTCCAACAACCCAACGGGGCTGGCACTCTTTGATGATCCTAAACATTTCCGGCCAGAGGTCGCGGTCATCGTCCTTGCCTCTTCGCTTCCCGGCCTGACTGAATGGCTGGCAGGGGAATCCTCCGCAAACAACGTCAATTGTTCGTTCGGCGGGTTCACCTGGTTCTCCTTTTTTGTTTTCATTTGATTTTCCATTTCTTGATGAGGAATATCCGCCAGTTTGCAAAGCATCTTGCCCTGGCGTGGTCGGTCGTTTGCCCGGTGATACGATTCCTTGCTCCGATGAATTGAATCCATTGCACATGGGGTCGGCCACCACTCCATCTTCTTTGAGTCTTTCATAAGTCAATTCCCTGATATCCGGGTAGACCGGCACATCCGGCCAGTGCTTGTTGAGTATTTGTGTGCAGAACGGATCCATCTCGCAGAACGCAACCGTCTGGAATGTTTCGGATGCTCGATGCAATCCCAAACTGAATCCTCCGATGCCACTGAAAAGATCAAGTATTCGCATCGGCATCTTCCATGAACATGAAAGAATCGCCGCGGACAATATCGGGATCGGGATCGTTCGGGAATCGGGGAGAAACGACAATCGTTTTCTCGACTCCGATTTCTCCCTTTAAAAATAGAATCCCTTTCAGGGTGAGTCGCTTATCCTTGTTGATCAGACCCCAATGGATTAGGTGGTGAGCTTGGTCCAGGTAAGAAAAATAGTTGTGATAGTAAAGTTTTTTAATGGCCTCACATAGCTGTGAAGTGAAATGAATCGGTTCGGTGTGCGATGTTGAAAAGAGCATGAACCCCCCCTCCGGAGTGTGGTAACTTTGTGTCCGCCCCTTGCTGTCAGGCCATGTTTTAAGGTGTCACAACATGTCAGAGTCAGTTTTGTTATGTCACTGATTTTTTAGGGACAAAACACTAAGTTACGCAATGATTGAAGTTGGGGAATCGGGGTTGAAACTTATAACACAATTGTTATCAACCACGGTTCCCCCTTATAAAACAACACCCCAAAATAACCCTGTGGGGAGTTTGTGCCCATTGGAATCATCCTACCACCTTAAGCCTTCCCGGAAGCTTTGGAGCCTTAAGTCGCACCACTCGTTTTTTCGCTTCCTTCTGGCTGTGCAAATCCGCGACATGCAAATATCTCTGTGTGCTTTGCGTAGATTTGTGTGATAAAAATTTGCCGACCATGAAAAGATCCACACCGCTCTGTGCCCAGCGAGTGGCAAACGTGTGCCGGATGGAATGAAAAGTTGCATCAATACCAATTTCTGTCGCACTTGCGGTGAAAGCAGTGCTCACCCCTGATGGTGAACGTGGCCGATCCTGTAGTTTTGCCGCCCAATAGGGTGATGGCCAAACGTGCGTATCGGTCGGATGAGCATCTCTTCTTTTCCGGAACCATTCCAAAAGCTCCGGTTCCAAATCGATGAATACCGCTTTTTCTTTTTTCATATCAACCGGGGCAAATGCAATTCCACCCGCATCATAATCAATCTGATTATATCTAAGCCCCACGACATTTGCCAACCTCATTCCGGTTTGCCAATCAACCCAAATAATTTCTTTCAGGTATGTCGGACAAATTTCCAAGAGGCGATCACAATCTGTGTTGGTGATCAATTTATCCTGTGGCACAGGTACTCGCAAGATTGGAACGTCATCTAATTTGTTTTGTGCCAAATATTTTTCCTTCTTCGCCCACTTGGCAAAGGCACACAATTCAAATACTCGGTTATTGATTGTTGAATTTTTAACATCCGTCTCCGCACCATGTTTTCGAATCGCTTTAACATCGTTCATGTCAACTAAATCGAGCGGCTTATCTTTTAGGACAAGTTTCAGCATATCCCAGGTGTATTTTTTAGTTTGCAAAGTTGAGGCTTTCAATTGAGTTTTGCTGAAAGTGAGATATTCTTTCACGGTCGCATAAAATTGGTGATCGTTAGTGATAGTGGTTTCGAGTCCTTTGGCTTCCCGTTTCTTCCGAGCTTGCAAATCATCATGGAATTCCTGGGCGGCTCTTTTGTTTTTCAATCCGGTACTGCCTCGATGGCGAATCTTGGCAATCCGAAATTCGTACCAGTATTTTTCCCCTCGCTTGTAAATCATGGTGACCTCCTTGGTTTAATAATTGTCATTCAATCTAACAATTGTCAAATTACCACAATTCTTGGCAACTTGTCAACTATTATGACAACTTGTCACGTTTTCTTTCTTCTGTCGCAAGGGTCACGCATTGCAAATTTCGAACAAAATACGGCATAACGCAGTATTTCTGGTTACCGGTATGCCGCGCCTTGAACTTGATTCCGCAGTGGTGACAATTGACAAATCGTCCGCCAGCATTCTTGCGAACCGCCAGCGCATTCCGGTTGCACTTTGGATCCCGACAAAACTTCGCATTGGATTTCGGAGTCATGAATGGAGTGTTGCACACGGCACACATCACCTCGACCGGTTTTTTAAAACTCGTTCTCGTTTCGCCAAACGCCGACACTGTTGCATTTCACCGAGTGCTGGCTGGTAACAATACAGCGTGGCCTTTTTGTGCTTCGGCGGCTGAAACATTCGCTTACAATAACGGCACTGTCTGAAAGGAAGTGCCCTGTTAACTTTTTTAATCAAGTGGGAGATGCCTCGCACATTCACACGTGTTTCAAGTTGGTGTGTGGGAATTTTCGGCGCTCCAAATTCAGACCAAAATGTTTTCCAGCATTTTTCCGCCGAAATCACTTCGATCAAATTGCCTTCACCGTCAAATCGTTTGATCTCATACATTATTGTTACACCCCCAGCATGGTTGATATAATTTTTAGGGCCGCATCACTTCTTCGATCTATCTTTTTGCGTTCTCGCGCATCCACTCTCCACCAAGTCCGGATCGTACCGGATTTCGTGCCCGTTCAACTTCATGTGGGGCAATCCTTTTTCGCGCAAGCTTCGAACCTGGCGTTTGTTTTTTAGATTCAACCATGCGATTAGATCCGGCTCGGTCATTATTTTTTTCACTTGCATCGTCATCATTCTCCATGTTGTCAAGAGTTGTCATGTTTTTATCCTCACTTCGTCATCGCGGTACACCTGTACGCCCTCGATATTGGCAAGTTCGCCCATGCTCCGGACGGTTGCGGCAATGGCTTTTTCGTTTGGTATCAAATATTCAAACGGGATTCTGGTGCTGTCCGTAATTCTGTATTTCCATTTTTCAATAAAGGTTGTATGCTTCAACTGTGATCGGGGCTTTGGCCGGGACATGGATGTTGTGGTGACCTCCGCCTCTGCCAAGGCTTTCCGGTCCGCTTCCATGTTGTAAGCTTTCATTTTTTCTTTGAGTAAATTCTCCGCCCAATCATAGTTCCCAATTATTTCATTGCGTTCAGTCGTTAGTTTTTTGTGAGCCTTATGAGCTCTCTCGACCGGCTCCTGATACTCCTCTTCAATTTGCTTTTTGTCGCGCCGGAGTCTGCCAATCATAATGTCAGCTAATGACAAGTCTGCATCGGTGGTCATATGCATACCAATAATCAAATCACGCACATGATCCGGATCGGCCGTGATTAGTTGTTCATGGTCCATTGATACAAAAGTTTCAGGCTCGGTCTTGTAAGGAATTTTCATCTGGTCCTCTTGAAGTTATAAACGCGGATGGCCGCAATAAAATCGGGGAGATCCTCGGCGGATCGGTACCGCACCAGTTTGTATTTTCCGGCACTACTGAGGTGAAGCGCATATCGCGCCATGTCTTTTTGACCGCCCATGTTCTCCCACGCATATTGATAGGCGGCAAGTTGTACCCCGGTGGTTTTCATTTTGGCGCCGGTCTTAATGTCAACGATCGCGGGAACACCATTGAT
>JGI24006J15134_10002005_pt1 | contig 11424 bp, 8 predicted proteins | sample LinPmetageLP53_FD_15134 | JGI IMG/M metagenome (IMG submission 15134) | reverse complement strand
TACAACACTTCAGCGTATTGGAGTTACACAGATTGGTATGGCACTGACCCCGCTATACATGGAATGCTCCATAGTGAGAACACCAAGATTGATAAACAGGTCACCTTCCAGTACGAACTTGACTCTCTGGACCTGGCAATAGGTAAACATGTGAAGGTCACAAGTGCCGACACAGGTGGATGGAAACTTTTCATGAAGACTGCAACAGGATATACAAATGTAGGAACAGAGAATGGAACCATAAGATTAAGCACTAAACTGTATGACTACACTCAGGACGCAACGGGCTTCGCGGGTGCTGACAACTTTGATGACAACTTCTTTGACCAAGAACCAAGTATAGAGACCAGAAATGTGTTGACGGCACTGAGGGACGATCTCTTCATAAATGATCTCGCAGGCGAATACAACACATTGTTCTTCACGGGACTTAGGAAAGTGCTGGCCGAACAGACATACGTGGATTGGATGTTCAAGACATCATTCATAAACGCAAAGAACTCTGTGAGACAGTTGGATCAGAGAAAAACATACACGACAGGCACAGATTCGTGGATAGAGAGTTACATAAACGAAGTAAAACCTTTCCACACCAAATTGAGGGAGTACACACTAGGCTACGACAAGACAGAGACACAGGACGGATTGTTCTCAGACTTCGATAATCCCACTTTCTATGACGCCACAACAGGCAAGATCAGACCATTGAATGTGAATAGTGATACGGCCAAACTTACACAATACCCGCACCAGATGTGGTATGACTACCACAAGAAATACGTTTCATCAATAACAGTCAGCAAAGGTGGTTCAGGTTATACTAAAACCCCAACTGTGACAATAGTTGGCGGAACAGTGGGATCAACAGGTCCATTCCAGATACTAGCAACAAGTTCGAGCGGAGCGTCTTCGGGCAGTTACGGTTACTACTATCCATTGTTCGCTAGTCTTGAACAATCTAACATCTGGGACTCGCAAAATGGCGGATCTGGTACGTCACACTCTCACACATTTGATGGGTACACAGGAACGTTCTACATGCCAGACAGTCAAATTTCTAATCACGCACAGGCAACAATATCCGGTGCATTCAAGATGTACACAACACCGGCTACTACTGCGGCGACTGCCACAGCAACGGTTGTTGGCGGCACAGTAACAAAAATAACTGTAACAGGTATTGGTGCAAACTACACTTCAACACCTATGGTGGTTTTGACCGGAGGTGCATCTGATGGATCAACACCGTCGGACACTGCTAGAGCATACGCGAACCTGAACAATGATCTAGTCAGAGACATAAACACAACAATAAAATTTGATAGGGTGTCCAGCACATCAAGGGTGGTCGATTGGACGGCATTGACCAGTTATGTGTACAATGATCTAATTAGGTATAAAAATCAACTTTACAAGGTAACAAATGCCTTCACAGCAACGACAGTGTTCGACGACAACATCGGCAATGTGTACAAAGTGTACGGTGATGAAACAGGATTAACGGCCGCTGACAGGACCAAAGGTTTCTACACACCAGGGGCAGGAATGGCAGGCAACGAACTGTCACAAGTGATGTCTGGAGTTGACTACGGTGGCACAATGGTAACAGGATTATTATTCTCACAAGGACAAGGATGGGACAAGGAAGGTTGGTATGATTTCCCTTGGGACACTTATGGAGAATCTAGAGTCAAGGCATTCAGTGCCGATGGACTGACAGCAACATTTACTATCACACCAGCACCGTCAGTAAGTGATGTGTATCAAGTGTATGTCACACAAGGTGACAGCACAAGGAAAAAATTAACTGACATATTCAGAGGTGATGGGACAACAACAGCATTTACTTTAACTTCTATACCAGACGCAGGTGCACTAGTGGAGTTCATACCGTTCGACGACGATGGTGTGTTGACGCCAACAGATGACAGGACACTTGACTCTATAGTACAGGGCGGATTATTTGGATCAGCATTGGGACACGCACCTAGTGACATCATAATGGAAGGGGATGATTTCATATCACCAGACACCAGCTACTCACCGGAAGAGACAATCCCGGGACAGCTTTTTGACACACTGGATATAAAAGTTTATACATCTCCAGAATCAGGAGTACCGTTTATATCTGAGAAGAACCACAGAGTCGAAGGTTCCACTGCAACATTCAGCATCGGTGATTATCCAGGAACATTGGGATCAGTAACAGTTTCTGTGAATGGCGTGGTTAAAAAATTAACAACGGACTACACAATCAATGTCGCTAACAAAACAATTACATTTAGTACTGCACCTGCAGAGTATTCAGTCGTGTCAACAAAAGTTTTTGCAATTAGCGGAGAGAATTACAGGGTACTGGACCAGTACACAGGAGATGGAAGCACAGTCACGTTCACAACATCAACGAGGGGTGAATTCAATTTAGATTCAACTGTGTCTGACATGTTCATCACAATAGATGGTGTACCTACAACAGCATTCTCGACTACAACAACTGCTAACACGATCACAGTGACATTCAATACGGCACCGACAGCAGATGCGTTCATACAGATAGCTGGCTTCAACAAGTCATCTAGCTCGACAAGAAGTTTTGCGAGTATCAGGAACCAAGCGATCACATATGATGGTAGCACAGACAGATACACTCTAACTTATCCACCTGGATCGATAGGACCATTAGCAGGACTGACGATCGTTGAAGCAAATGGGAAAGTACTGAGAGGTCCTGACGTGAGTTACTACCTAGGTGACGGAACGACTACCCGATATGATTTCAATGCACCATCAAGTGTAGGGGCCACAGCCGGTACAGCAGATGTGACATCAGAGACAGCTGACACACATACAATAACTGCAGACACGGCAGGAGTACCAGCACTGGGTGAAGATTCATCAATAGATCCTGCAAAGACTATCACGAGTGCAGACCAGATACAAGTACACATAAACGGAGTAGAGCAGTTGCTGAATACTCAATACACGGTCGATCTAGGAAACGGAATACACACAGCAGATGAAACAACAGAAGAAGCTGACACTACCACGACCACTGCAGACACGGCATCATCGGCAGACAGGGTGATTTTTGTTACTGCACCGGATAGCACAGATTTAATTGCTATAACAACAATAGCTGACAACCAGTACTACAATCAAGGGACAGATGTAATATTAGATGTAGCACAATTGGCATCAGACGGGCAGACACTGACAGCTAATGATGTGGTGTCGGTGACAACATTCAACAATGCACTTGGAATGAAACTGAGAAGAGAGGTTTTGCAAGGAAAACCGGATAACATATTTAAACTGAGATTTGATCCACTGAATGCAGGATACACTTTCGTTTGGTTGAACGGAGTTCAACAGGTACAGAATTATGATTTCACAATATCCGGCAACACGATAACGTTTGTTGGCAATACGATAACAGCATCAGACAGATTGGATGTGATGTACTTTGCATTGGAATCTGCCGTAAGTGCAACAGGATTTAGAATATTCAAAGACATGATGAACAGGACATTCTACAAACGTATCAGCAAAACAGCAACAACGGAACTAGTTGATGACTTGACTGACACGATAAACACAATACAGGTCAAAGACGGAACTGTATTACCAGAGCCCAATGCATCAAATAACATGCCAGGCGTTGTTTTTATAGACAAGGAAAGAATAGAATACTTTACGAAATCAGGTAACACGTTGGGACAATTAAGACGTGGAACACTTGGTACAGGAATTAAGGACCATAGCGATGGCACACTAGTGGTAGATGCCAGCGGAACTCAAACTATACCTTATGCGGATACAATACACACCAACACCTTCACAGGTGACGGTAGCACTGTTATTTTCGCACTATCACAAGCCCCATCTTCCGCTAGTGAGTTAGACATATTCATTGGTGGCCAACGATTGTTGCTTACTAGCGAGGATGGTTCAACTATCAACTACTCTGTGGACGGATCGACTACGGCAGTCACATTAAGTACTGCTCCAGCAGACGGAACACAGGTTAAAATCTTACACAAGAGAGGACAGGTATGGTACACAGCATTAGATGGCAATCCAGCGGATGGTAAAGGGTTACAGGCTTCTACGTCACAACAAGCTAGATTCATAGCTAACGAACCAACAAACGCACCTGAATAAATACACTAGATGACACAGAACGATAAACCCACACAATCAAAACAAGAAGACAAAAAGCCTCAGGATAACACAGGTGTTATGATGACGGGGCATATTAAGATCTCAGATCCAGAGACCGGTGAGGTGATCGTAGACAAAAGAAATGCGATACACTATGAGAACATGTCTCAGGCATTGGCCAATTCGTTAGCAAACAAAACGACAGGGTTCGTACACGAGATAGCACTAGGTAATGGCGGAACAAGTGTTGACCCAACAGGCATAATCACATACCTTACTCCAAATTCAACTGGTACTAATGCTTCTTTATACAACCAAACTTATTACAAAGTGGTAGATGATAACTCTGCAACTAACAAAGACACAACAAGGAACAAGATGGAAGTTAGACATACTGCAGGTAACAAGTATACTGACATTGTTGTGACTTGCACACTGGATTATGGTGAGCCTACAGGACAGGCGGCGTTTGATAACACAACAGATTTCAATGGTGATTATGTGTTTGATGAACTAGGACTGAAATCTTTTGAAGGGACAGAGAATGGAGCAACTAACAAATTGTTGACACACGTTATATTCCACCCGGTTCAGAAATCTCTAAACAGACTGATACAAATTGATTACACTTTGAGGATTCAGAGTTTAACAACATTCACTGAAACTAGTTCAACTGCACTGTCAACATCCAACACAGTGAGTGGAACAACATCAGGTAGTAACACAGGATACTAATGGCATACACTGTAAACAAAACCAATAGTGTGACATCACCTAACCAGTACACTGTACAGGATGGAGTTTTAAACACACAGACTGACTTAAATTTTGTTGGAAAAGGATACGCAGGTTACGGAGAAATAATCGCAGAGAACTTCCTGCACTTGATGGAAAACTTTGCAAACACTTCAGCACCTACTAAACCTATCACAGGACAACTTTGGTGGGATAGCACAAACAATAAATTACAAGTATACAACGGAACTGGGTTTCAAACAGCGGGCGGTAGTGCACCATACCAATCAGATGCACCATCTAACATGGCGGCTGGAGATATTTGGATAGACTCAGACACAGGGCAGATGTATTACTACAGCGGAACATCATCTGTATTAGTAGGACCTCCCAGTTCTACAGGAACAACAAGCGGTTTCACATTTGATGCGATACTAGATTCAGCCGATGCAAGTCAGAACATCACGAAATTATTCAATGATGGGAATCTTATAGCAATTATATCTGAGGATACTTTCACACCAAAGACTACTTTATCAGGTTTCGCAACAATCAAGAAAGGTATCACACTGACAACTGCTATAGCTGATGTCAAGTTCCAAGGCACAGCAACAGATTCAGATGCACTGGGTGGAGTGACGGCGGCTAACTTCTTAAGATCAAACGCCAACGACACCACGACAGGCACGCTGGGTGTTGTTAACGACTCAGGGTTCACTGTTGGTGCGGATAGTGACTTGTCATTGACCATAGATAGCACAGGGGCTGTCATTGCCAACACAGTGCAAGACACGGACATAACTTTCAAAGTAAACGACGGCGGCACAACAACCACGGTGATGACCATAGACGGGGCAGAATCTAGAGTGGGTATTGGAACAACAACGCCAACAGCTAAATTAGAAGTAAACGGTACCATAAAGGCAACTTCACTTGAAACGTCTGTCACAGGAAACCTCACAGGAAACGTCACAGGTAATCTAACAAGTTCAGGCGCCAACACAATGGGCACACTTGCAATGGCCGGAACGCTGACCAGTAAAGCCATAGTACCAGACACGGACAACACGTACGACATAGGAACATCAAGCAAAGGATACAGCACAGTGCATGCCAAAGCAACATCGGCACAGTACGCTGACTTGGCTGAGATCTACCAAACCGACTCCACCTACGACGTGGGAACAGTCATGATTTTTGGTGGAGAAAAAGAAGTCACGCAATCAACTATTTCAAACGACACAAGGGTAGCAGGGGTCATCAGTGAACATCCAGCATACTTGATGAACAACAAATCAGAAGGACAAGCGATTGCACTTGTGGGAAAAGTCAAATGTAAAGTACACGGAACAATATCAAAAGGCGATCTTTTGACAACTTGTGAGGAACACCCGGGTAGTGCAAAAACGACTGCCAGTCCAGTGTTGGGCTCTATTGTTGGGAAAGCAATGGAAGATAAGGCCTCGGACGGAGAAAGTGTCATTTTAATAAGCGTGGGAAGGTTATAAATACTGGTATATGGCATACACAATAAACAAAACAGATGGATCAGTAGTAACTACCATAACAGATGGTACAGTAGATAACACCACTTCTGTACAGCTTTTTGGAAAGAGCTTTTCAGGGTTTGGTGAGGGTCTTAATGAGAATCTTGTTAAACTGCTAGAGAATTCAGCATCAACATCAGCACCGACGGCACCTCTAAAAGGTGAACTATGGTTTGATACATCGACGGGCCAACTTAAGGTGTATGACGGAACAAGTTTCAAACCATCAGCAGGCGCAAAATCACAATCGGCGGCACCAACTTCCCCCTCAGCTGGAGACCTTTGGCATGATTCAGACGATGATCAGCTTTTCCTCTACACAGGATCAGCGTTCCAACTAATTGGACCAGTCTACACGGCAGGACAAACTTTATCAGGATGGAAAATTGAAACACTTGCAAGTTCAGGTGGAAACAAAGTTGTCTCTTCAATGTATGCAGGTAACACAAGAGTAGCAATATTATCAAAAGAAGACTTCACACCTAGCGTGACACAGACAGGTTTTGCGGCAATCAAGGCAGGAATCACATTGAACTCAACACTTGGTGCTGTGTTTGATGGAACAAACACACAGGCATCGTTTATTGATGTAACAGGAACGTCAAACACTTCCAGCACAGTTATAGCAGGTGGCAACTTCCTGAGAACAGATGCGGCAGACACAACGACAGGTGCACTGACCATTGACACAGATTCGGGTATCATAGTTGGAGACGCACAGGAATTGACAGTTACAGTTTCTAGTAATGACGTAACGATTGCACAGACTTCACAAGACAAAGATTTAAAATTCACAGTCAACGATGGTGGAGTAACAAAAACACCTTTACAATTGACAGGTGCAGACGGCGGAGTAGACATTACTGGTGACCTTACAATAGTAGGTAACCTGAATGTAAGTGGTGCATACAACTACACATCATCCAACATAGTAGAACACTCCGACACTTTCTTGAAAGTGAATGCAGGTAGTACAGAAGCAGACGCAGGACTTATAGTTGAGACTGCTGACACAGATGATGCTAGACTGTTCTATGACGTTTCAGAGAATTTCTGGTCAGCAGGACACGGACAATCATATTCACAAGTGATAAGATTAGCAGATGCAGTGGTAGATGGTAATGCGGTAAAAGAAAAAGTTTTAAAAACAACAGCGGCAGGACTGGTAACAGTGACAAATGTCAGTTTGGCGGCAGTAGGATCAGCGATAGCAACTTCAGATACTTCAAGTGTGAGCGTTCCAACTATTGGACAGGTGGCGACATTTGGAAACCTATGGGGCGGCTCTGCAAAATTCGTTCAAACAGGTGACCCAAGTGGAAGTGATGGAGCCAATGGTGACTTCTGGTTCAAGTATGAGGCATAACCATGCCCACAATAATTAAAAAATTCCAATACTCAGGATTACTAAACACGATCACGATACCGGCGGGTGCAACATCTGTAGACATGTACCTATGGGGTGGAGCAGGTGCAGGTGGTGGTGGAGACGCGGGAGGCCCAGGAGGCTCAGGAGCGGCCGGACATTACGTAACCAAGACAAGTTATTCATTAGCATCTAACGTTGGTGACGTTCTCGAAGTTGCAGTGGGCGGCGGTGGCGCAGGTGGCGGATCTGGTGGTGGAGCCCCAGGTGGAGCCAACGGCAAAGGCAAGACAGATTTCTCAGGTGGTGAAGGCGGTAACGCAGGACCACAGCCATATTCAGGTGGCGGAGGAGGAGCAGGTGGAGCCACGACACTGTTCGTGGACGGATCAGCAGTTGCAACAGCAGGCGGCGGTGCCGGCGGTGGTGGTGCAGGACAATTTTCAAACGGTGNNNCAGGNATNAANNCNAATTCAGCAACAACAGCCTCACCAGGGACACTGGGAGAGGATGGTGCGGATCACTCCGGAGACGGTGGTGGTGGAGGTGCNGGAGGCGGTGGAGCCGATGGAGGCAAAGGTGGATCGGGTGGTTCAGGAGATAACGGCGGCGGTGGAGGCTACTCAGGTTCGAACCTAGTCCCATCAAGTGGATCAGAAGACAACGGTTCAGGAACAGTACCGGGAGTAACATCACTAGTAATAAGCAGTGTTCAGTATTATGATTCAGGTGCGGCAGTAGGAACTGCAGGCAGTTCAGGACCGGCAGGGAACGGATTAGCGGTTCTCGTTTTCAACGTGGGCGTACAGGCCAGCACAAAAGTCGGTGGTGCATGGAAAGATATAACAAGCATACAAACAAAAGTTTCAGGTGCATGGAAGACAGTCACAGCAGGTTACGTGAAGGTTTCAGGAGCCTGGAAGGCACTGTTCAACTCAGGACTTAATTTCACAGAGACAGCGGCTGGATTTGGAAATCCAAACGGTAACACTAGTTCAGGCAGTGCAGGTAGCGGCGGTGGAGGTTGTTTCATGGCAGGCACGATGATCACAATGCAGGATGGCACGTTCAAACCAGTTGAACAAGTGGACATTGGCGATGAGGTTTCCGTTGGTGGAAAAGTTTTTGCAACTGCGAAGTTCTTGATAGACAACTTGTATGACTACAACGGCATCCAGGTGTCTGGAACGCACATGGTCAAAGAAGATGGTGCATGGACCAGGGTTGAGGACAGTAGACTAGGAGTATCACTAGGTGGTGACGAAGTGATAGTGTACGTGTTTGGATCACAACACAGAAGAATTATCATCAACAATACAGAATTCACAGATTACTTTGAATTGACTGAACAGCAAGAATTAGTAAACCACGGCGAACAAATTTTTAGTAATTGGCAGGATCATGATAGACAGATACATGATAAAAATGTTAATATACTGAATGCTTCATAAAAGTTTTTACCAAGGCAGACAAGGCGAATGTTTCACACAGTTGGAAAAGTATTGGTCTGAAATCAAACACGAGTTCGATTCTCAATCCAGCAAGACCTTCTTACAACCCGAAGACTTCTCAGACAGTGTCAGGGGACTTCCAGATGACTTTGATGACAAGTCAGGCGACTATGTTCACGGAGAATGGCAGGCACTTGGTATACATTCTGGAGATAAAGAGTTACAAGACTTCAATGATTATCCGATGTTGTATTCGATGTTGAGAAAATTTCCATACAAAACAAATGTAGCGATAATGATTGTTGGTCCCAACACCAAGATTGGTAATCACACAGACAACGAGGGTGGATGGAGGTACCAGTTGTGCCTTGATGACGGGGGTGGAGATCAAAGTGGTATGCATGTAATGAACCTCGAGACCAGGAAACAAGAACTATACACATGGAAAACCGGAGAGGCTTTTATTTTCCAACCAGACATACAGGTACATAATGGTTTCAATAGAAATCCAGGCGAAAGAACCACATTACTAATTGACTTCTTTAAGGAATCGCTGTACACTAAAGAGAAGTTTGAAGAATATTACCAACACTACTCGGAATGTTTCGAGGGGTTGGAAAATTTAGTGGATGTGTATGAGTCAAGGAAACAAAAAAAATAAGATAGCAATCGTAGGCCACACCAGAGGCATAGGAAAGGCCATATCTGACCTGTATCGAAAAAAGAATTACGAAGTCATTGGATTAAGCAGTAGCAACGGCTACGATTTACAATTTAGTCAGGTAGAGATAATGGAACAGATAGATGACTGTCGATTGATAGTGATCAATGCGTATGTCGGTGGAGGACAAATGACCCTGTTGAAAAGAATATACGGCAAATACCTTTTTGAGAATAAAAAAGTTGCGGTGATCACAAGCACGTCAGGCACTCCAATTGGGGCAGACGAGGAGTTGGGCAATCCTGAATACAGGGACTACTGTGAGAACAAGAAAATTTTAATAGGTTACATAGAAGAGTTACAACAAGAATTATTTAATAAGCCTTTATCGATCTATGATGTGTGTCCGGATGTAGTGGACACAGAAATGACAAAAGGATTGTGGGAAGACCTACCAAAGTTAACAGCAGGAGAAGTCGCAGAAGCAGTGCGTTACTGTTTTGAGTCAACATTCAATGTCAACAAGATAGTGATACAGAAAAATGCACATTAGAAAATACGACAGAGATAGTGACTATGCCACTTTAGTTGAGTGGTGGACACAATGGGAATTTGGAGTAGTGCCTAAAGAAATTTTACCTGTCGATGGAATCATGGTGATTGAAAACGACAGGCCAATTTGCTACGCAGGAATGTATTTGTATCCAAAAACCGCTTTCGGTTTAATGGAATGGGTGGTCACAGACAAAAATTCAAATCTCAAAACCAGGCATAAAGCGTTGAAAATGTGTATTGATGGTGCCATGGATCTAGCCAGGAAAAGAGGTGCAAAGTTAGTCTACACAATCACAAAAGAAGAGGCCCTACAAAAAAGGTATGTAAAATACCACGATATGGTGCTAACGGAAAGCAATGTCAAGACTTTCCTACGAGATTTTGACGGATCGTATTCCAATGATTTAACTTGGTTATCCGACGATGAGCAGATAGAATCACGTAATAAATAAGCATAAGGAGACATTTAAATGGCAACAAAACAAGAAGTAGCAGATTACATCAACGACAACTATGAAGCGGCTTGGACAGCAGAAGAAGAAGCAAAAATAGATGCTATGCTGAATCCAGAACTGGCGGCTATCTTAATCAAGTTAGTGGGAGATGTGAGTTTCTTGACAGAAGTCAGGGACAACGCATCAAACTAGTAATTTATGGCATACAAGATTAACAACACATTTGGGACCTTGTTGGTCACGTTGGCGGACGGTACTATTGATGTCGCAACCACCGACCTGACGCTGATCGGAAAAGGTTACGCGGGTTTTGGTGAGAAGTTAAACGAGAACCTTGTAAAACTCCTAGAGAATTTCAGCAACACCACAGCACCATCAAATAAAATTACTGGTCAGCTTTGGTATGACCAGACAAACAAACAACTTAATGTTTACACTGGGACAAAATTCAAACCAGTAGGCTCAACAACCAACTCAACATCATCACCTACCA
>JGI24006J15134_10002004_pt1 | contig 11428 bp, 13 predicted proteins | sample LinPmetageLP53_FD_15134 | JGI IMG/M metagenome (IMG submission 15134) | reverse complement strand
GCGAAGCATCCTCCGCTCAACAGACACAACATCGAAGCAAGCAACTGAAGCAAGCACACGAACAACACAATTGATTGAACTGAAAGCAACTGTTGTTCGTGCTTGCGAAGCGAACAGAAGTTACACACAAACGAAGCAGGTAAATTATTCTGATGTGAATTACAACTGCTGAACTGAAGTTGCTGCTGTAAATAAAGCAGGAAATAATTACTGTTGAATTATTCTGCTGTGATATTTAGTTGACTGACTTGCGCTGGTACAACTGATGATGTGCTTGTGTATAGCCCTTTGTTTTTTTCTTTCGACCAACCGGGCGGGTACAGAGGGTATTAGACCCGTCAGAAATTCTGTAACACTTTTAGCCTTCTATAGGGTTTTTGCCGCAATCAGGTAATCGCATATAGATACATAATATTTTTTGAGTATTTTACGCCTGCATAGGGATTTGATTTGGGGTATATGCGTCAAAAGAATTCTGAAGCAACTTCAAGGGTCGCAGAGAAAGTGTACCCCAATTATCAATGTCGATATTAGTTAGCATCGTATCTACTACTGGTAATAACTATGCAGAATAAAAAGAAAGACCCAAAGCATTATGAACCGCTATGCGAGAAGCCAATGGCTGTAAGCAAAGACGGCACAACCTTATCTGTTGGCGGGCAGTTGTTTAAACGGGTGGTGCTTCCTTCGGTGGTTGCTCCAAAGAAAGTAGAAGAGGATTTGGAGGTGGCGTTTAAAGAGATAGATGAAATGCGTACAAGCGAAGTTGGATCTGATGATTAATCGAGAAGAGCGGGCACAAGAACTACAGCGAAGACGGGAGGAACTCGACCGCTTCAAAGACGATGACGACGACAAAGGCGGGAAGCCAGTAGTTCGCTCACCCGATTGGGGAGAGCGGGTATTTCCTGTGCCTATCTACTAAGTCAGCCACAGAAGTTCGTGCGGATACAAAGGAAGTTCCCTCGTTCTGGGGATGTGAAAACTCGGTGATGGAAAGAAGGTGGATACATCAGCCACAGAGCAATGACCGCAACTAATACCAACGCTCCACTCAAAGGACTTGAACTCCTCGAAGCGTTCTTCGATGCAGGAGACAAGTACCAAGGAGGGCCTGAAGCACTGCCCCCCTTTGCTGAACTAATCAAGGAACTTGCTGAAGTTGCTGGATGGGAGACCACCGAGGAAGCCCTTGCTGAACTGGCGACTGAAGTGAGGCTGGCTCACCAAGAGTTGAAGGAGTACGAGCAAGAGGAAGCATTAAACGAAGACTGCGTCGCAACTTTCCATAAGGACGCACAAGCATTCGCCGCCGTTGCTTATGCCCCAGTCAAAATGACCTATATGGGGTGGTTCGGAATTCCTTTTGGAGTTCACCACATCGACGAAGCACAGAGAGTTTGGGTCAAGACCTATCAACGACTTGCTCGAACGGTATGGGGCATCGGTTTAATCAACCAAACACGAACGCTCGTTGCTACTTGGTTTGCTAAGCACGGAAACCCTGAAGCAGGAACCATCGATGAACGGATCACTTTGCTGCTTGCCGAGTGGGATGCGTGGGAAGTAGAGGCAGGCGGTGTCCCTGAAAAGAAAGGAGCAATCACAAATGACTGTGTCGATACACTTATTCCCCACACAACTGACTACAACAAGAGGTTCGGTACTTGCCTAGCGGCGGTAATGGCTACTGATGCCTACCACGCAGATAACAAAGGCAATGCAGAAGCCTTAAAACTCTGGACCAAGGAAGGCACAACTTACGAGAAGGATGTTGCTTATGTAGTCGAGCAACTTACCTGGCTTCATAAGGGAAACAACCCAGCCGAGTTTGATGTGGTGATGGATACCTTCATCCCGCTAATCAGCCATACGCACCGCTTCCAGAACATTGGCGGAATGTGGGCGGTCCAGCGTTTACAAGAACTTCTGGAACTTCAGCCTGAAGGAGTTGTAGCCGAGGGTCGCTGGTGATGGTCGCAACTTATCTAGCCATCGCTGCTTGTCTTGGTCTTTACGCCAACTCCATTCGAATTATTCATTCAGATAAATGAAATCAGAGCACATCATCACCGCATTAGTTCTCGGACTTGTATTCATTTTCAGTCCAGGAAAAATGCTCCGCAACGCACTCACAGGACCAGCACCACAGCAAACCACTACCCAGCAAGCACGATGACTACAACAGAAGCAACAACACAAACTCCACAGACACCAACCGAAAGACGCGCTGCTTCCAACCCCGTATTAATCGGCATCCTCACAGGCTTCGTTGGACCTTGGCTGGCTGGTGTATTCGCAGTTCGTCAGCGCAGTTGGTCCCTTGGCTTGGTTGCGTTGGCTCCCGTTCTTATGTGGGCGATGACTGAACCAGATATCGAAGGCGGGTTAAAAACACAGAGAAAGTACGCATTCCAAATGGCGTCAGGCGTACTGACTGGTGCCGTTGCTCTCGTCAAGAAGAAGGAAGCGCAGGAGGAACTCGGCAAAGGCGAATGACCTGCCTACTACTACCCAAACGAGGGAGTGGAACAGCAGGCACAGCAATGGTGCTTACTGGCTACCTGAGTAACCAAGACAACCTGACGGGCGAAGAGTTCATCGCCTTACAGGCATACAAGTCGTTATCGGCAGCACTGGATAAGGCGATTGAAGAGGACGAGCAGTCATAACTCCCTAAATGGGTCAGTAAAAATCGCCAAACAATCCCTCGCTCGGGGGATGTGAAAGGCAGTCATACCAATCATTCTTAGTCCATCAGCCACAGAGCAAATGAAAGAACTAAAGGATTTCACCGTCGTCCTCCACAACAGACAAAAGCGTCCGCTCATCAAGCAAGTCCGCAGTTGCGTGAGCCCTGCTGCTGCTTGTCGGGTGGCTCAAATGTTGTGGGGCACAAACCCAATGAACCACGAACGGTATTGGTCGTCACTTGCTTGGGAACACTGAGGTACAAATCGAGCAAAACCTACTGCCCTCACTGATGAGTGTGGCTATAGAACTACCAAGGATTTAGACGAATGGCTTTTAAGTACGACCCAGATTTCGATTACTACGAACTCTTTGAAATGTGTATGGGGGACGGCACGACAGAGGTGCTTGATGACCCAGAGGACTTCAACGAATTCCTCCAAGCACTAAAGGACGGACGCTACGACCCAGACACAGGCATCAGTCCAGCCAAGTCTGCGGTGCTTGCTCCACTAACGGGTGAAGACCTAGCCGCCAAACTGCTGGAACTAAAGAAGGCAGGCGTCAAAAGCAACCAAGAAATCCTGAAGGCAACTGGCTACTGGGATGGAGAGGAGAAGACATACAGCCAAGCCAACATCAACTTCTTCACAGCCAAGTCCAAGGTTGGAGAGACACCCTCGCTCGGCGGGATGCCTGAGCCAAAGCAGTTGCTTGAAATACTTGAAGACATCCACGGCTGTGGATATACAGCCTACGAAGCGATGATGGAAGAACTCGATGTTGATTACACAGACTTCATCAAAGCATTAAGTCAAGCAAAGTTTGGAGAAGTGAAGCCAGAGGAAGAGATAGAAAGTTTCCTAGATGAATGGTTTGATGCTGAGGACATCCCACTCAGTGAAAAGAAAGAAGCACTGCTACTTGAAGACATCAAAAAGACTTGTGATGCTAACAACTCTTGGTATAACGGACATTATGGAGTTGCTTATAACTTGTTTCTAACTGGTGAGTTGTCGGATGACTGTAAGGCGGTGCTAGAGGAGTTTGCTGAATACATCCAAGACGATGTTGTAGGTCACGAGGTTAGTAAGTTTCAGTACTTGAAAGTAGCCGAGCAGTTCTGTAAAGGTCTAGTCGATGATTGGATGAAAGAAGAAAAGATTGAAGATAAGAAACAGACTTTGTATTACATCCGTCATAACATCTGGAATACCAATGCTGAGTTTGACCCATCTGTAGTTAAGTTCGTCAAACGCCACCCTGAATGGCGAGATGTTGTATGGGAGTTTCTCTTCACTGATGAAGACATTAAGAGTGAACTATGGGAGCCTATCTTCAATAGCGACGAATTAGTAGAAGAGTTTGGCGACAAGATACAAGCCAATGCGGCAGAGATGTATAAAGAAATGGATAACGAAAATTGGGCGGAAGGCATTGCTGCTTATGGAAAGCCTTTAGAAGATTTGTTTAATGCTGCTGGTTTCTTCCTTAGTCCTGAAGGTAAGGAGAAGATTGAAGCGGCGGCAAAGCATCGAGAGATGATTGCCGAAGAATGCCGCAAGTCAAAAGAGATTGGAGCCAAGCGAGAAGCAGAAGCAGCAGAAGAGAGGAAGGTAGAGAAAGCACGCAAGGCTGCTCGTTCAGATGAAGAGGTCTGGGGTGAAGCACTGGAGACTTATTACATCGACGGTTGCTTGACCGAGTGTGACCGCTTCCGTGAGTTCATTGAAAAGGATATCGAGGAAATCAAGGACATCCACAGCGATGGAAACCCCGCCATCCTCATTAATCCACCTGATTGGTTGGTGGCGTTATTCAAAGCAAATGAAGTGGAGTTCGTAGGCGGAGATGAGCCTGGAGAAGAAGAAGATGAAGAAGATGAATATGAAGAGGAAACAGTAGTACCTGAACCTGTATCTACACCGGAACCAACTGCTGCTGAGCAGGAATTAATCTCACACGCTGAAGAGAAAGTTAAACCAGAGTGGCGTAATACTCATTACTACCGTTTAATAACAGGTGAGGAGGAAAGCCACTTGGCTTTTGAAATCTTCTATGAGATGGATGATGAATGGGCAGATAGATACTTAAGTGACTATCGGGAAAACTATGAAAGACCTAAAGCAAAGTACGAACGAATTGAAGTTAACCCCAAAAACAACATCACCGTTTGGTACTTCGATGGAGAATGCGGCTTGTACACGGAACCAAGCAGACTAACGCTGAACACAGAAGCAGATGCCCTGCTCTTCTGTGAAACAACAAGCAGTAACTGGGGTGGTCACCTTGAAGTAATTAGGTTTGAAACTATTGCTGCTGGCGTTCTTACTCAGCACCTGCCTGCCGAAGGGGACAAATACAAATGGATGACTGTTGATTACAGCAATATGTTGGATAATATTTCAGATGATACACCTGAGTTCCTTGAATTCATTGGCGGGGAAGAGAAGTTAGAAGACCTAACTTTGGATGAGTTCAAAGAGTATGTACGAAAAGGTCAGTACCCTAATCCGACTGAGGGAGGGAGTGACGATGTCGCCGCAGAGTTGGATGAAGAGGACATCGAAGCAATCATCGAAAATTTCAATACAGCAGGTACAAATCCTAACGCCTTTGATATATCCCTAGGACAATATCTACTACATCAAGAGTTCACAAAGGAAGTGATTGAATTATTCAAAGAGATTTATAGCACAACAAATACGGATGAGTTAGGCATCGAAGAGATGCCTTCAGAAGAAGCATTTATAACTTACGCCAAACGGGCAGTATGCGAAGCAATAGAAACTCGAACTGAGTATCAAATCAGTAGTCCTGACTTTCATTTCGCTCATTTGTACTGGGCGATTGAGGGTACGGATGAAGAGATAGCCAAAGAAATGTATGACTTTGTCCTGCGTAATCCACAGCATAAAAACTTACCAAGACGCTTCGCAGAGTTTATGTTTGATAGTAGTGAGAGTGGTATGGAGCACTCAAACTATCTCAGCCTACAGGAACCATTTTGGAGTGTTATAAAGCATCATATAGTCGCCAACAAGAATATTCCTAATCCGTTTTACAGTGGTGGTGCAATAGATGAAATCATTTGCTCTCACTGGGGTAGCCCTATTGCCGAGTTATTAGATAATCCAGAAATGATAGAAGTGTTCGGCAAGCACGGTATCAAAATTATTCCTATTGAAGGTAAGCAAGTGGAGGCTAATGAAGGCACTGACTTCAGCGGTAAGCGGGTATGCGTCACAGGCAAACTCAGTAAGACCCGTAAGGAAGTAGAAGCAGCACTAGAAGCCGCAGGAGCAGAGATTGCTAGTGCGGTTACTAAGACAACCGACTTACTTGTTGTTGGGAAAGATGCTGGCTCTAAACTTCAGAAAGCCCAAGAGTTAGGAACAAAGGTAATGACCGAAGAAGAACTAGACGAGGCACTCTCAGGTACGACAGAGCACAAGAATATCGTTGAAGCGGTAGGTCACTATGTAGTCGTCAGTGTTGGCTTTAAAGATTGGGAGAAGCATTACAAGTCTGCTTCAGTGGTGGAGTTGGGAGGTCTAATGGGTACAAAAGAAATCTTCAAATCCGATGAGGGTGAGTTAAAGCACACCTGGACTGTTCGAGTTGAAGACTTTAATTCAGCCATTGTTTGCGACCTATTCCCTGAACTAAAAGATGGTGTAGAAGATTTTGATATCCAAAGTGAGTATGACCTGAACGAGCAGCAGCAGATTGCTTATTACAAGGAAGCATTCAAGCGTGGTGCTTGTGAGTTGACGCATTCAGGAAGAATGCTAAAAGAATATTCTGATGACGAAGTGAAGATGGAAAATGACGACATCGCACGAGCACTCGGTCTCGACCCAGTCCACACCAGCGTTTCATTCAATGGTTAAACCACTATCAATCTGTACTGACGAGGTACTCTCAGGTACCACAACAGAATGGGAAGGTACGCACTAATGACCTTGATGAAAACTGTAGTCAAGAAGTTAGCAGAAACAATCAAAGACCCTGAAGAACTGGAGGCTCAAATTAAAGCCGCATATCCACGATTAGATGATTTTGATATGTGGGTCAAGGAGAGAAAGGAGGTGGGTGTAACCCTTATTAGTTTCCCCGCAGATAGTACTACCTTCTGTAGTGCTGTTTCGATTGCTGACGATATTACAAATAACCCTCTACTAGACGAGGATGATGAAGACAAAATGGACGCAGACGATATCAAAAACTTAACGAGAATGCTAAGTGAAATCGACGCCACTGATTTTTCAAAGCAGGTACTAATCGGTTTCGTTGTTAACGCATCAGGTCCCCCTCTGTACTACAGGTGGGACATTTAAACGAACACACTAAACGCTTCCACATTGAGGGCAGGGTACTGGCTGCTTCTTATCCATATCTCGCTTAAGAAGTTCGGTCTCATAACCACAATGGGTACAACTAACAGGTAGTAGATAATCGCCAGGCTTCGGATAGTGTCCCTTGAACTCTGGTTTATGTACAACCCAAACACCGCTGCACATCTTGAAGTAGCGGTACTTGTGAATGGGGATGTCCCGTTTCTTAGCGAGCCGACGCACGGTTTCGGCACAGACATCCAGTTTCAAATGCTCCAGCACATCACGAAGCGAGCCCCCGTTCGTAGTGATGTAATTAATAACCTGCTCGGCATTACTAATTGCTTGAGGGTTTGCTCCACGCTTGCCTGGTTTAATGCCTGCCCTATTCAGAAGCGTGCAAGCCCAACCTTGAGAGCACCCCAGTTCACTGGAGATTTCAATTGTTGATAACCCTTGCTTGTGTAACTTGAGCACCTCTTCAGGCTTAATAACTACAGGTCGCCCACATTTGCGTTCTCGAATGACCTTCCCATTTTTGATTGGGTTGAGAACACGGGAGATATGACTTTGGGTACAACCGACCGCCTCAGCCACTTGCGTTTGGCTAGTCATAATCGTTGCTAGTTTTTTAACTTCAAGCCAATCAATTGTCCTGGTATTAGTGTTGATCGCATTTCGTTTGAGAATGCTAGAGACACTGCCTTGAGAGCAGCCGAGAATATCCGCTACTTGTTGTTGAGTATGACCGCCGTTATAAAGGTCAATTACAGAATGCTCATTAATGATGGGTGCATATCCTCGCTTATTAGTAGTAGAAGTCATTTCTCTGTAGGCTTCTGTTTACCAATAGTCCGTCCAGACGAACGCTTCGTTTTGACCTTTGACTTCGCATCGGACTTCATCTGCTCGGCTTCGTTCCTTCGAATACGGGCATTGTGCATTCGTCCAGCAGGACTATCCTGCCTTTCTTTCCATACATCAAAAGGTCTGCGTGCTGGCTCAGGCTGAGTGTTGTTCTGTTGGAACAAATCAGTACCGTTCTGTTTTACGAATGAACGCCAGTTATTAATACGAGTAATCGCAGCATCATCAAACTGAACCGCAGGCTTGAACTGAGCAGCAGTTAAAGCATTCATATTGTGGTGGATCTGCTCACGATGAGAGGTTGTAAGCAGCGACTGGTTCAGTGATGCGTAATCCTCAGCAGTGGAGTTGTAATCGGCAAGTACCTGAGTTGCTCGCCTACGCTCAGCCCTCCGTTCAGCAGCCATCTCTTTTGCTGATTGCGTTACAGCAGGGTCAACCTTCGAGTTCTTAAGATCTTCAATCTCACGCTGCTGCGTCTCAACAGTCTGTGCGGTCTGTCTAAGTAAACGACCAAAGGATAATGAAGATGGATCAGTACGGTTATTCATAATCAAGCAGCAACAGGGTCTATATAAAGTTTAAAAGTATGACCGTGAAGTTCTTTGGATGAACCACGGTTCAAGGCATATCGTAAGTTCTGGTACTCAGATAAAGCATCAACAGAGATAGCGGCAGATCTAATTGATTTAAAGATTTCACCCGTAGTGGTATCAACAACCTGCACAGCATCAGAAGTTTTACAAGAGTTGCAGCACTTGCTTCTACCGCTAATGAGGTTTACATAGGAGACTTCGAACTCGTTGCCGCATAGAAGGCATTTGGCTTTGAGGATTTTGTCTGTTGTACTTACAGTTCGAACAGGACCAGGAAGTATTAGCCAATCTCCATAGCGACGGAAGGCATAGAAATAATGGCGAGGGTCAATGCCTCTTCGTTTGAGTTCAAGCCGAACGATTACTTCGTGCTTCCTATAACCGAGGTCATCGAGAATGGTAGATACAGCACCACCTTTAGTCATTAACTGTTGAATGACTTGGGATGTTGCCTCTGCCTCTTCTGCCGTTGCTTTTCGTTCAACACCAGCGAGTGAGAGACCTAATCGCCTTAGGGTATTACTTAAATGTTGCTGACTAATACCAATACTTTTAGCGGCTGCAACAAGCGTGAGGCCGTCTGCAATCCACTGAGGAAGCAGTGCAGCAATGCGATCCGTTAATGTCGGTCGGATTTTTTTGATAGATATTTCACGCTCCTTAAGAACTTTCCTAAGAGAGTAAACATTAGTATCAAGAGAACTGGCGATATCAGCAAGTGGCTCACCACTTTTAATTAAAGAAATAAGATCTTCACTTGCAACATCGCAAATAGTGTTAGCCATTTGCTTGTATATGTTTCCTATATTCTATCAACCAATCCTAGTTAGGGAGGGATATATTAAGGATTGATTGAATATAGATTGATTGTATCTATGCGTTTGCTTTGTGATAAGCACGNGCAAGTGTCTTGAAGTTCTTGAAGCGTGTATCTAACTCAGGCTTNTCNAGTATGAACAGTTGAGATGCNGTNGAGGTCACATTAATAACAACACCAGCATCAATAGTCTGACCAGTACATTCAGTCCAAGCGGCTGCATAACTAGCNACTTGTGCCCCAGCGTGAGCGTAGGGNANGTACTGGCTATAGGTAGCGAACTGTTTGTAGTTGAAGTTCTTAGTCATNAGGTCTTCACTAGTCTTGATTTCAAAGACACAGTTACAACCGCCAAGCCCAGCAATAAGATCTGGCTTGCCGATGAACTTGTGCTTCTTTGAATAGATAGCAGATGTATCACCCTGCTGAAAGCGTGAATGCTCCTCAAGTAACGGACGCTCAGCCCAGATGATTGGTCCTAACTCCAGATGATTGACTAGGGATTGGAGTTGNTCCCANTGTGAATAATAGATTGGTGCGACATCAGCCTCACCAGTAGTAATGAAATCTGCGAAGGAGGAATGAAGAGAGATACCACGATGACGCCCTACTGATGGACTAACCCCATCAATGCGTTCAGTCTTTCGCTTTAAGCCACGAGACTTGTAATAGGATTTCTTCTTTGGATCTGTAGATAGTATCTTCGTTACCGAAGGGTAGGCGACACCATCCACAAGTATTGCGGAAGGATTATGGGAATACATTAGTTAGGCGATTAAATATGTAATCGCTAAGAATAAGTTTCCCTTAAAGTATAAGCGAAATTAATATATCGCTAATCAAGAGTTAATGATAGTGCGAGCGATTAGAAGCCTATTGTGAAGTCAGTTATGTGTGCTGGATTTACGCCAAGATATTCCTTACACACTGCTTCTTCTTCTAGTTCTTTGTCTGTTGTAATTGGAATGAGGCAACCACCAGAAATGATTGCTTCTTCATCGTCATCATCACCGAAGTATGCGTCATCGTGGTCTTCATATTCATCAGCGAATTCTGGAGGCACTGTTATTGAGTATGAATGGTTCTCATCAACCGCATACAACTCGCCAAGCACACGGTGGTAGTTGAAGTCTTGAGGATTAGTAAGCCGACCACAACTGACTGCGACTTCCTGTTCCTCTGCTGTTAAATCCTTCCAGCGCAGTTCTTTTGTTCCGGCCATCTACTAAGGGGCGTACCAATCCACTTTATAACTAGCCATTAAAAAACCCCCAACAAAGTTGAGGGGCTGGTTCATATTCCACCATAAGCAGGGACTTACAGAAACAGTGACGGACGGGTTTGATGATGACGGGTCCGATGCTTAATGCCCAAGTGATTAATAGTCGTGGGTTACAACAACAGCCTTCGCTTCAGATGGCTTGGTCTCATAGACACTGCTATCAAATTCAGCACGAGGCTTATTCAGTGGGTGCTGTCCATTCAGGAAGCAATCCATCTTGGCTGTCCCCTGGACTTCCTCGAATGCTGCCTTGACGACTGCTTCAATCTTGCGTGGCTTAGGAAGCACGGAGTAGTTGGTCTCAATACCAGTGCCTTGCTTGCTCACCTTGAGAACGAAGTTAGCGATACCGCTATCTGCGAAATCAAAGTCAGCGTCACCGAGGACTTCCACTAGTCCGTCCTTGAGACTGCGTTGCTCAATGATGGCGACCTCAACCCTGTCCCTTGCGTAGGAATAGACGAGGCAGCAGAGGGCACGCTTGGGTTTGACGAATTCCCCTTCAATCTTGGGTCGGTCTGCTTTGGTCCAATCCGTTTGACGAGCAGCGTTCGTGAAACTCTCATAGTCAGTGCTGTAGTCGTAGCCAGCAAAGCGGAGGGTTCCATCGGGTTGCTTCTCTTCTACGGCACAACGCCAAGGGGCAAGGATATGTCCAGTCGCATAGGTACCAAGCAAACGGATCTCTTCGCTTGAACCGCTCTCCATCTTGTTTGGTAGAAANTCTTGAGCGTCATATGGTTTCCGCTCTCCCGAGCCTGAGCCATTACTAGAAGCAAGGAGTTCAGGTGGGACGATTGTTAATGTAGGCATAATAAAAAATGTAGTGTTAGTTAGA
>JGI24006J15134_10002002_pt1 | contig 11439 bp, 5 predicted proteins | sample LinPmetageLP53_FD_15134 | JGI IMG/M metagenome (IMG submission 15134) | reverse complement strand
ACAAGTTAGTACTGCTGAAGCAACTAGCTTATTGGTACCATTTTGATCAGCAGCTTGAAATACTGTTGTTACTGGATCTGAAACATTTTGATTTTCGTTTAATGTAGATGTAAAACTAGTTAATTGAGTTATACCAGCAAAACCAACAGCTACATCAGCATTTAAATCTGATATTAAACCTTGTGTAGAAGATTCCCAATATATATCTAACAAAGACTCTTGAGGTTTTGTTTCATATATAGCAAGATAAGGTTTCATTGTAGTTGTTATAACACCCATTATATTAGATGAATCACCGTAGGATATTCTTGAAACATTAGGGTTTGTAGATACTTGAAATAAGTTTTCTTGTCCAGCCACATCTAATTCTGAATACGACATTTGAAGATCTGTTGCTGTACCAATTGTTGTAGAAGTATCATGCATAACCATTTGCTGAGGATCTACTGATGATTTACCTGGGTAATGTTGTATATTACTTGTTGGAGAGTCATTATTAACTCTTCCAAACAAAACTTCAGAACTTCTAAATTGTTTTTGCTCTGGACCTACAGCGACTAAATCAGCAGGAACTTTATTTATATTGTCAGCTATTAAAGAAATATGGCCAACAGTTGTTTGTAGCGCAGATGTTTGGTTATCAGGTACAAGAGGAGTGTCTAAAGTAGGGTATCCTGATAAAACCCCTCCAGTGTAAACATTATAATAATCTTGCTCTTGTTGTTTAACAACCACCTTATATGAATACCATCCTATTTCGTTTAAAGTATAACTAAACTTAGGTTCAGAAGTTGCGTTAGTTCCGTTGTATTGAAGCTCGCTAATAGGTAAGTCACAAGTAACGGTATATTTATTACTTAATCCAGTTGGGGTAAAGGTTATTGGCATACCACTTACATAAGTACCTGTTAGGCTTGAATAAACCTCAGTTGCGCTAAGTATTTGAGTAACCGCCCCACCATTACCACTTGTTAAACCAGTTATAATATCACCTACGGTAATTCCTACAGTAGATGTAACGGTTATACCAACTCCACCTTGATTATTACCAACCGTGTCAACAGTTACAGGTATATTTGCAAGAACATTAAGAACCTCTACATAGTCTGTTTCTTCACCTCTTAAATAATCTCCTATAGCTGGAATGTTTGTTGGGCCATCAGTTTCATTTAGTGTAAAAATATAAGTATATGGATTACTATTGTCTACTATAGCTTTAACAAAGCCTGCTGTAGGAGGATTAGTATCCGCAACATTAAAACCTGTACCATTTCCAGTGGGTTTAGCATATAAACCTGGGTATTCTAAAGTTGAGTTTGGTCCATTTTGATTCCAATTAGGGTCGCTTATTGAGTTTTCAACAGTCACTTGTAAAGCACTACCAAACCAATCTCTTATAGTGCCTTGAGTATCTGATGTATTATAAGGATAATACACTGTTGAGCCTCTTGTTACAGTAGATGTTTCATTAACGCCGGTAACAGATGAAACTGAAGATAAAATTACGTCTGATTGTCTTCCAAATTTATCAGCCAATACAAAACCTATTTGATAGTTTCTATTTTGTTTAACAGAATGGTTTGGATATTCCACCCAATTATTATATTTACCAGTGGTTTGTTTAGTTGAAAAACCTATTTGATAATCTATTGTTTCAGGAGGAGTATATTGATCTTTAAAGTTTCCATATATCACTCTATTACCTGAGACCTCTTGAGCTAAAGCTCTTACTGGGACTTTATCATAAACTCTAACAGTTTGATCTTCTGGTAAAGTTTTAAAAGGTTTTCTTGATTGATAATTGTAAGTATAATAATTTAATGAAGCAATGGCTCCAGTATTCCAACTGCTATAAGAAATTGTTTCTAAAACTTTAACAGCTAAAGCATCAGATTCTTTGTACAATATATCAACAGTATCTATTTTATATGTAGATCCAATTTCAGGAGTACACTTGTTTGCAACATCTGGAAGCGGTATTATCAACTCGATATTTTGAACACCATTCTCCATAAACTCTAGAAGAGAACTAGTGTACGTCTGTATCTCATCTGTAGGAGTGGCTGTAGCTGTTCCTGGAGTTGAGTTAGCATTACTTCCTAAAAAATAACCTTTTTGCTTAGGTATAAAAGCTATTTGTGTAAACGGTGCCATAATAGAATATTCACCATCATCAAACCTAAATCTATAACTAAATCTTACGTATCTTTCTTCTAAATAATCCGGATCTCCAGGCCAAGTGTTAAAATTTCCATCATTAAAACTAGGGCTAATATTTTGCCCAGTCATGGTTGTATCTATAAAAGTCAAAACATCTCCGTTAATAAACGGCTGAGCTGGAGCTATATTTAATTCAATTAATTGGTTTGAACCTACCCCAAAGTCAGTAACATTTGTTACATATATATATTCTTGAGGACTTGTTTTTTGAGCACCAGTCGAAGAGTTGGTGATAAATTTCATACCTTTTCTTATTGAAAGGTTCTTTTGACCACCAAATTGAGTCGGTGATAAGATAATTGAGTTACCACTACCACCAAAGTCTGTAATTATTATTTTTTTATATAATTCTATTGTTTGATAAGGATTATATTTAGCAACTGAAATATCTGTTTCATGTTGGTAATAACCTAAAGTTTTATTTACATTTATTTTTCTAGGTTGATTTCTATTATCTGTCCAAAATAATAAATTTTCAACTAAATTAACTCCAGTTATAGGGAATGATTTTGAAAAGTTTAAAAAACTACCACTTACTAAAATGTTTGCAGTACCAGTTTGAGTTTCTGAAGGCGTTATAGATGCTATATAGCAATTAGCTGTAGCAGGTACAAGAACGTTTAAAGCCGTTTGATCTGTATCGGTTATAAATAAAAATATTCTATTGTTTGGTTCATCTATTAAATAACCAATTATATCACCTANAAGATTTGTATAGTTAGAAATATTAACATTACCCATGACNTTTTCTAAAGAGCCTATATCATCATCTTCTGATCTACCTACAGATATGTTCTGTGCATCTCTATACTCACCATTAGGTATAAGTCTATCATCCAAGTCTTTATTCATCTTGGATCTTAGAAAACTGTTTTTAATTTCTGCCATTTTTAGTATTTAATCCATTTAGATTGACCTCTCATTACTTGAATTACCTGATCAATTTTAAGATTAGATAATCTTATTTTAGCATTTCTTAATTTAGCACTTCTTTCTTTTTGAAATCTTCTTACAACGTATTCTTGAACATTAGAACTAGTAGAAAGTATAGCATGTATAATATGAGAATATAAAGCATCTTCTGCAAGCTTAGGTATTCTAGCATCTAAATCATAAGCATTACCATCAGATATATATTCAAGAACTATAAGTCTATTAACTAAATTAGATGAAAAAGAAATTTTACCTTCTCTTTCGTTTAAATTAAACCAACCATTTATTTGACTAGTTTCAGGGTTCAGACCATATCTTTGACCAAAAGATCTACTGTAAAGACTTCTATCAAAAACACCATCTTGTGCAAACGTGTCCCTAAAATCACCAGTAACAATTCTAGCATCGTTAGCTTTATGCCATCTTTCTTGTGTTATAGAAGTACCTTCTATATCATTACCAAAATCATCTTGAGTTGGTATTCCAGCTGAATCCTGCGCTTGAGTATAGTAAGGGCTTATTGTTAGGTTGTTTGTAGGATATATTGGATGTTTAACTCCTGAAAGATCTATCCAGGACATCTTAACGTAATTAACATAATCTTGTGGTAAAACTAACGTAAGGTTAGATGGTATTGTCAGTTCAGCAGATTTAATACTTTTTAAAGTGTCATAACTAAATTCTTGTAAACCACGCTTAGCGTGAAATATAACATCAGTTCGTTTTACGCTTGGTATAAGTTTACCAGCTCCAACATAAGCTATTAAAAAATTATCTATAATATCATACAACTGTGTGTATTCATAACTTCCATAGTTATCTTCAACTGCTTGTCCATATGCTTTTTCAGCTTCTGTTGAAGCATATTTACCACCAGTTAATGTGTCTAGCTGTACAACTATATATTGACTTACTCCAGGAGCAGCAGTAAGAGTTATTGTTTTACCATCTGTAACTGTAAACGCTGTGATCCATTCAGACCATGTACCTGGTATAGCGGTAGGGCTTGTGTATATTTTAAAATTATTTAATCCATAGTTAGGATCAGTAGGCAACCAACTTGTTGTACTTCCTAAAAAAAGACTTGTATCAAAGCTTGTGACAAAAGATTGACCAGTTGTGTTAGCTCCGTCTCCTCTAAAATCTTGTGAGCCTTGAAAATACTGTTGTGCAGTTTCAGTTACTAGTCCGTTGTTAGGTGGTTGTATTGCCATTTTTTATTAACTTTTTTGATTTTGTTCTTCTCCCTGAATTTTAGCAGCTGCAGCTTGAATTATTTGTGGATCTTTTATCACAACACCTGCGTATAATAATATTTTTAATATAACTTCTGTTTGCTCTGCCTGATGCAGTTCAAAATTAATAGAAGTGTTTGCATCAAAAATATAAGCATAATTTGAAGCAGCTGAACTTGTAAAGTTCCAACTAGGGCTAGATGGTCTCTTTATGTAATCCACATTGATTCCGTCTTGTATAGTTCTAGGATATACAAAAATCTTTTGATCTTCATATAAATATATAGGATATGTAGTTGTAGGTCTTGTTAGATTTGAACTTAATAAATGATATAATTCAGATCTAGTTACTCTTTCTAATTCTTGAGAAGGCATAGCTCCATTGGTATATATAATATTACCAAGTCTATACACTGCGCTTTGACCTGTTGTAGTCCATATTGCAGAAGTTGTAATATTAGTAGTAAAATTTAACTTATCTGCGGTTACATACGTTTGTCCAATGTTCAATGTAAGTAAAATAGTATTAGTTGTAATTAACTTATCTACAACACTAGGCGNGCCAACTGTGTTTGCACCTGTAACTAAAGCACCAATAGGTATAGCTGCGTTAGCTGCGTTATTTGCTAAAGTAATTTGTAAAAAACCTACGCCAATTGACGGCCCAGTAGTTTCAACATCAAAAACAGATGCTGGCGGAATGTTAGCTGTAAAGGTTAACACATTAGTAGTAAATGAAAAATTCCCACTTGAAGCAGTGACTCCATTAACAGATACCGTACCATTAGTGGCAGATTGATTAGCTGTAGTGTTAGGGATAATATAATTATTTGCACCAGTGGAAGGAAAAGTATTTGTAGTTGTTTGTGTGCTACCCGTAGGTAAAGCAAAAAAAGAATTAATGCTAGGGAAAGTTGGATTATAAACACTCGCTTGAGATGTTTTAAATATAGATAATTTTTCATCAAGACTAAGCACTCTATCTGCATAGTCTGTGTTTGTTTGTGGAATACGTATTTGCTGATTAAGATCTTCAAAATACTTTTCAAATATTTCTAATTGAACTTGTGTACCTATTTTATTAAACTCAACAGGTGTCATATAACCTCTCTGCTCTTTATTAAGTATTAATAAAACGGTTTGATATACAGTATTTACGTTTATTGCCATTTTAATTTTTTAGTTAATAATGGAAGGGCCGTTTTTAAGCGACCCACCACTATATTTATAGTCACATATTATTGAAACTTTTTCTCAATTGTTTTGTAAACTTCTACGCCTTCATCAGTTTTAAACCAAGCAGCCATTGCTGAATACGGGTTTTCATCAAAAGGAACAGTCATTAATTTTCTATCATTAGAACCCCAATGGAATGTTCGTTGATCTTGTGATAACTTAATTATTCCTTGTTCTTGTGCAATTAATGCTACGTTTCTTAATCCAACGTTTTCATCGCCTGCTAATTCTAAAAATAATTCAGGGTTTTTCTTAGCCATAAGAAGTAAATCTCTTTTTAATTCTTTAGAGCTTAAGTCTCTAACAGCACTTCCCATTTCAACTCTCAGAATAGCTTCAGCATGATCAACTTCAAGATTTTTAGCTAAATTTAAAGCTTCTATTTCAAATTCTATATCTGCTAGTTCATCAACAGCTATAACTTTTGGATCATGTTCTTGAAAAAGAGTATTTTTCTTAGGATGATGATGTAAAAAGCTTTGTAAATTTTGTTGAGCTGAACTAACTGTTATAACTCCATTTTCAAACATTATATGTCCTAAAGTGCATTCTCCTTTTTGTTCATCAACAAATGGAGAGTTTTGATTAGTAGCATATCTTAGTTCTCTTTGTGTATTAGTATTTTTATCAAACCATAACAATGGATATTGCGCATTGTGTTTAGATTGTAAAGTATATGTTAAAGAATTATTATCATTTAATAAATAATAAACTCTATCTTTTATCTCCCATTTAGGGGCTTGTGGTTTTTTTTGAATAACTGGTTGAACTTTTTTAGGCTGTTCTAACACAGCTTCTTCTTTTTGTAATTTTGACATAATATGATATAATATAATTAATAAAAATAAAGAATATCCCCGCCGATAAGACAGGGATAAACTTTAATGGTATTTAGCTTGTGAACAATACGAAATTGTTAGCAGCTTGAGTAACAAGACATCTTTCTGAAAGGAAGTTGACTTGCATTGCATCTAAAGTAGATGTGTAAGCACCACCAACAGATCCTGTGATCCATTGCTTGTACCTTCTGTCATCAGCTTCAGAAGCTCTGTATCTTACGTGTAAGAACGGTCTTCTTATGTTTGATCCAAGCATTTGGTCATACACAGTTGAAGTTCCTGCAGGTATTAATACACCGTCTACGCTATTTACTTGAACACCACCTCTTGTAGAAGCATCGTTTAAGTATTTCCAGCTAGTTTTATAGAAGTCATAAGAACCTCTTCTGAAACCAGAGAAACCTAGGTTAAGCGCCATGTCTTGAGAATTTTCAAAAAGACCATAAGCAACTCCACCTTGAGATCCACTAGAAATCTGAGATAGCATGTCATCAAAACCAAGATCAGTAGATCTATTTAAGAAAAGCATGTTTTCTTCGATAGCTCCTTGAGTATCAAGGTTTTTAAGGATTTGATCGAAATCACTGATACCAGTAGCAGCAGAGAATCCTTGCATAACATTTCCTCTTGTAGTAATCGCTTGGAATAAACCTTGAGATCCGTGAGCAGCAGTAGCAGCGCCAAATCCAGTACCAGCTATTAATCCAGCAGCGGCTAGGGCAGAAAACTGACCAGTTGCAGCAGGAGCAGCAATTTCACCTTCAATCATTGCCATTTCTAAGTAGTCATCAAATCTTAGTCTTGTTTCAGACTCAGACTTTAGATACCATAGGTATCCTGATGTACCATCTTCAGTAGCAACTTCAACCCATCCAATTTGTGCAGTGTCAGAACCAGAAATTTGGTATCTGTCTTTTATAATAATTGGTTGGTTATTGAATTGAGTGAACTGTGGTTGAGCAGCAGCTACAGATCCAAAAGTACCTTTAGCATATATAGAACCATATACAAACACTTTAAGGTTTGCAGCAACTCCTAATGTACCTAAACCAGCACCAGTAAATGTAGCAACTCCAACTGTAGTAGCAGTTCCGGCACCANCAATTGGAGCTTGAACAACTATTGCTTTGATTGTAACACCACTAGCAACGTTCATTATAACGACTGTATCGTTAANGTTAACAACACCAACAACTTGTATTGGAGATGTTTGAGGTGCAACTACAGGAGATGCNTTAGCAGTTGTAGGAATTGAAAGCGTTGAAATTGCTCCAAGACCACCAGCAGCTAAAACTGAAACTCCAGTATAAGAGATGTGTAATCTATTTTGTTCTGACCAGATAACTTGATCAGATGTCATTGGCATTTCAGCGCCAACCATACGTAAGAAACCAGATAAAGTTCTGTTTCCATATCTTTCTACTTCAGCTTCATAAACTTCAGGTAGATACTGTTGAGCAAAGTCATTTGCGCCTCCAGTAAAGTTAAGATAGTTTGAGTTCAACAACTGTTGTTGTTGTGACGGCACTATCGAGCCGAATACAGGTGATAATTGTCCCATGTTTAATTTTAATTTTTGTTAGTTAAATGATTTTTTAATCTTTAGTTTTGAAGAATCAAGACCACTAACTGCTTTTATTCTGTATCCACCAACTTTAATGTCAGAAGGAGCAGCGCTCCTAGGTTCTGTCATAGATATGTTTTTGGATTTTGCACTTAACTCTCTTACGGCATCAGATTTTCCTTGCTCATAAAAGTGTTGTGCAATGTTGTCAGCATTGTCTGCAGCGTATATAGCTTTATGATAACCTTTAACATCTTTAACTTCACCTGTATTATTTAAGAACTTCTTAATGGTATTAGAAATGTTTAATTGTTTATCTACAACATCATTAACGTTTTTTACTCCATATCTAAATTTCTTTTCGCCAACTTTGAAATCAAAACCTTTGAATTCATTACCGAAATAATCTTTAGTTTGAGACTGAAAATCATTATGTTGTTGTTGTGCTACTGTCTGTTCCTCGTTGTAGCGGTTGAAAAAGTCTACAGCTTTTTGTTGCTCTTGTGTGGTACCAGGTCTCAACTTGATCTCTTGGTAATAATCACTTTTAAGAGTTTCCAAATGCTGTTTGGCTTTTGCAACTTCTTCTTTGTAGGCGAGTTTTGCTTTTCTTACATCTCGCTCTTCGTCAATCTCTTCGTCCCAAGAAAAATTATCTTCAATCATAAAGTTAATTTCTTCTTTACTTAAGTGTGACTTAGTATTTTTATAATATTCTTTTAATAACGTATCATTGTCTACATTAGAATAGTCAGCATTTAATCTCACGTAGTCTTCTAGTGTACCACCGGTTTCCCTCATAAAGTCTACAACTTTTTCTATGTTCTCAGGTAAATCAGTATTAGGTTTAATTGAATCGTCCTGTTTTAAAGGAGTTTCTATTTTTTCACCTATTTCAATAACATCTTCTTTTTCTTCTTCTTTTTTAGGTTCATCAATTATTTCTTCAATAATTGGTTTTTCATCTACAATTTCTTGTGGTTGTTTTTCAACATCTATAACAGGTGTTTTGTCCTCTGTATCTTTTGTTTCTACAATCGGAACAACAACTTTTTCTTCTTTAGGTTTAGATAAATCTACTTTTATAGGTCCATCTTTTTTACTTAACTGTTTTGGTTTTAAGACTTTGGCTTTAACCTTAAAGTCTCCTTCTTTTTCTGTAATTTCTGACATAATAAAATAATATAAAATTAATAAAATTGTTACTGCATTGGTTGCATAGGCTGTGGTTCAACACCAAACATATCAGGATTTGCAGCATTACTTTCTCCTTGTGTTTCAAAATCTGTAGGTAATAAATCATTTTGTCTTTGATTTATCATTGAAGATTGCTGAGACGCTTGTATTCTTGTTCGTTTATCTTTACGATCTTCAATATCGGCTTCTTTTTGGCTTAATCGAGAATTTTGCATTTGAGCTATTTGAATATCATATTGATGTTGCTCGGCCATCAATTGTTTTTTTATCTCTGCTTCAGTTTGCATTCTTTGTATTTCAAANTGTGATTTAGCTTGTTCAATTTGAACTTTTTCTTGAGTTATAGCCTGTTGTTTTTCAACTTCATTCATAGCTGCTTTTTCTGCAGTCTGAGCATTAGCCTGTGCTTGTGCTTGAATTAATTGTTGTTTTCTAGCTTGATCTTCCTCTTGTTTTTTCTTACGTTTTAATTTAAGTAATTGATTAGCTAATTTAAGATTTTTGACTTGACGTATATCTATAGCATCTTCTAAATCAATACCTTGTTGTTGTAAAGCCATTTGAATGTTTTGCTCTAGTTGAGCCTGTGCTTCCTCATCAGGTTCCATTTCTAGATAAATACCAAAATCATGTAAATTTAATTTTGATATTTCATTAAGAGTTTCTACGTTGTAAACTGAAATACTTTCTTTTAAAGCGTTTGCTGTTAAAGGATAAGCTAAAGAATCAGCAACTCTCAAAGCTATGTTTTCGCAAGTTCTTAAAGTAAGATATAAGCTTGCGTCCAATATATGTCTAGTTGCTACATTAGAAGCATTAACNGCCATTTTTTGTAATCCAACTAAAGCATCTCTTTCAGGCATACTACCATCTCTAGCTTCATTAAGACCAGTTACATCTCTTATCATCTGCAAGTAGTATTGATAAACATTTATCAATGAACTAATTTTTGCATTACCACTAGATGACTGTAACTCTTGTATAGGCACTTTACCTCTATTAGGATCACCATCTTGAGTTAATGATCTACCAACTATACTACCAGTTTGGAAATACATATTTAATGCTTCCTGCGGATTATAATTTGTACCATTACCTAGATCAACTTCAGCTAAACCATCCACATCAACAAATACGCCATCAGGAACCATTCTTGCAATCACTTGTTGTAGTTTTAACGATGTAATTTGAATCATATCTGCATAGGACGTCATTCTACCTACTAAAGATTCTATTCTTCCCTCGTACATATGGGGAGCACATATATTATAATTCATATATACTTTTGTAGTATCAGCCGTAGGTCTAGTCATGTTCTCAGCTAATTTCCATTCTAGCATTTCAGGTAAACCCATTACTTTAGCGCCACTAAACAATACCTCTATACTTCTTGACACTCTGTCAAAATTATCACTAGGTGGTGGGGCAAAAAAATCCGGTTTTTCTAAAGCTTTTTCTAAACCTTGCTCAGTTTGTTTTATTTTAAAAACTTGATCTATGTACGTTTTATATTCAAAATACATAACCTGAACTAAATCATTTCGGTTACTACGCCCTCGCATCATTCCTTGACGACCTGGATACTTTGCTATTTTTGATAATTGCTCATCTGTTAAAAAAGGATATGATTTTTTAAGTTCTGGCAAAGTTATAACCTTTATTTCTCCAGCATAATAAATATCTTCAAAATTAGGATCTTTAGTGTAAGAGTAGACTAAATCAGCAGGATCTACATATTCACATAAAACACCGTTTGCTCTATTAAAATTAGTTTTTACAGCTCCAATACCTAAAACAGTTAAATCATTATTAACTCTTTTTCTTGTTAAATCATATTTGTTTTTAGCTAGTATATTATCTATAACTTCTTCTTCTGCAATTTCAATACTCTGCTTATAACTAAGCTGCATGTGTAATTCCAGTTCTTCTTTTGTTTGAGGAAGATCACTAGGTGGTAGATTAGAAGATGAAAAATCTTCTCCCGTTGTTTGCTTTGCTTGCTGTATTAAAGACTGAGCATACATATCTCTAGCTATGTTAGTTGCATAGTTAGTCCTAAGCTTTTGAGATTCAGGATCTTGAGCATAAGCCTTTATATCATATTTCTTTTCATTCATTCCATTAACTACTATATCTACAAATTTAGGTATAATAGGTACTGGCTTCCAGTCTAAATTTAAATAAGACAAATCACCATTAATAGATAATTCATCTT
>JGI24006J15134_10002001_pt1 | contig 11444 bp, 14 predicted proteins | sample LinPmetageLP53_FD_15134 | JGI IMG/M metagenome (IMG submission 15134) | reverse complement strand
ACACTTGCAGCAGCAAGATTTTCTGGTGGAAAAGTTTTACAAGTTTTACAAAATGAGCAACAAGCGGCAATAAGTACAACCTCAAGTGGTTATGCAATATGCACACAAGCAATAACACCATCTGCAACTTCTAGTAAAATTTTAATTCAAGTATGGTGTACTGGTCAACACACATCATCAAGTGGGTGTGGTATTGAAGTATCAAGAGAAATAGGAGGTGGAGGACAAGCTAGTGTTCAAACTTTTACTTCTATTAGTTCAAGACGAGGTGTTTTTGGTGGTCAAGCATATGCTGGAAGTAGTGGAGATAGAGCAGAATTAATGGGTGGAACTTTTTTACATAGTCCAAGCACAACTTCAGCAGTAACTTACCGAATGAATACAACTATTGAAACTGGTACTTTTTTAATAAATAGAACTTCTGATGATACTGATAATGGACATAATATAAGAACAGTATCAAGATTAATTGTAATGGAAATAGGAGCATAATAGTATGACAGGAACAACAACTAAAAAAATTGATATTATAACTTCAATATTATCGCTTGATAATAATGCTAAAGTAACTGTTGTAGATGAAGATGTAGATAATTTAATTTGGCAAGACGATTATCAAAATCCAAATAATTTAACAAAAGCAAATATTTTAACAGAACAGACAAGACTACAAACAATAGAGGATAATAAATAATGAAACCTTGTGGCTGTGAAGGAAGCTGTGTTTGTGGTAAATGAAAATATCAGAAAACACTTCCATTTCAATGCCAATGCGAAACCTATTGTCAATATTAGGTGCAGTAGCAATAGGTGTCTGGGCATACTTTGGGGTTATTGAACGACTAAATAATATAGAAACAAGAGCAACATTATTTGAAGCTGATTTATTAAAAGCTGCTGACCAGAAACCTATTGATCAAGAGCAGTATATGTTGTTAGAATTTACAACTAAACAACTAGAAACAATACAAGCAGAAATGGAATCAATGATGTCCAATACTGTTAATATAAATTTTTTAAAAGACCAAGTAATTAAACTTCAACAAGATGTAGAAAAGTTAAAAGATAAGGTAAGGCAAAATGGGAATTACTGAAACAGTATTTGCATTAATTATGTATGTTAATGGTTCACTTGATGGACACATGATGACAGATGGTTTGTCTAAATGTTTAAAAGCTAAAAGAGAAGCAGAAAGAAATTTATCAGATAATAGAGTAAATACTATTCGATATGAATGCAATCAAGTTAAAGCAGAATTAAGACCAGATGCAGAGGGTAGAATGAAAATTTATAAAATAATAAATGAAGAATAACTTAGATAAAAAAATAGTTAAAGTAGGTTATGCGGATATAACTATTAATCTAACCATACCTAATTTTAAAAAAGATAATATGTCGGACTGTTATGGTCAGTATTTACAACGAGAAAACAAAATTGAAATACAACCGGAGCTAGATAAGATAGAAGAAGCCAATGTTTTACTACATGAACTCCTTCATTCTATTGCTTATATCTCTGGGGAAACAACAGATGGTGGGAGATTAACTGAAAGTACAAGTGAGGAAGCAGTAGTAAATAATTTTGCTAATCATCTCATCCAAGTGTTCAGAGATAATGATTGGTTATTATCATATTTTAATAAGAATTTACTTGACAAAACAAAGGAATAGGTGTATAATATAGATAGGGGAATTAAATGGAAGAACAAGAAAAAATAACTGAGGGAGAAGACATAAAGCAAGTCGCAACTAGACTGGCTAGTTTTGTCTATGATAAATTTGAAGGATGTGAAAGGTCTCGTAGGAATGATGAGGAACGATGGCTACAAGCTTTTCATAATTATAGAGGTAAGTATTACAAAAATGTATCATTTAGAGAACACGAAAAATCAAAAGTATTTGTTAAAGTTACGAAGACAAAAGTTTTAGCGGCATATGGACAGATAGTAGATGTCTTATTTTCCGCAAATAAGTTTCCCATCTCTGTTGAAGAAACTAAAGTACCCGAAGGTGTAGCAACATACGCACACCTCAATCCCTTAAAGGAGCAGATGGGTGACAATCTTCAAGAGTCAGCCCCAGCTATAGAAGGTAATTTAAACTATAGCCCCGGTTCTGGTCTTTCCTCGACCCCCTTCTCAGAGCAACCGGAGTCTCCGCTTGGTTTCGAAGGAGATGGGAAATCTCTTAAACCCGGAGCTACATTTACAGATGTAAATGATAAGAAAGCTATACTTGGTGGATTAGAAAATGAACTTGGAGCAGAAGGAATAAACAAAGGTCCAGCTCCTATGCCGGATATGCCACAGATTAAACCGGCTTCTAAGTTAGCAAGACGCATGGAAAAATTAATCCATGATGAAATAGATGAATCAAATGGCTCACAAGAATTACGCAATGCAGTATTTGAATCTGTATTACTTGGAACAGGTATTATTAAAGGTCCTTTTACTTTTAATAAAACTTTACACAAGTGGACTACACAAGAAGGTAGTGATGAAAGAACTTACGAACCAGAAACAGTACGAGTTCCACGAATAGAATTTGTAAGTGCTTGGGATTTTTACCCAGACCCTAATGCAAAAACATTAGATGATGCTGAGTATGTTATCCATAGGCATAAACTAAATAGAAATCAAGTTAGAGATTTAATAGACTTACCTTTTTTTAATAAAGAAGAAGTCTTAGCAACATTAGATGATGGTCCTAACTATGAGAAAAGAACTTTTGAATCACAAATAGAATTAGAAGATAGTGACTATCAAGCTGATAATGCCCGATATGAAATATTAGAATACTGGGGTGTTGTTGATAGAAAGACTTTAGAAGATTCTCAAATGGATATTCCAGAAGATATGGATGAGTCTACTGAGTTTCAGATTAATGCTTGGGTTACAAACGATAGAGTTTTACGAATGGTGGTTAATCCCTTTAAACCATATCGTATTCCTTATCAAGCATTTCCTTACGAAAAAAATCCATATAGTTTCTTTGGTATTGGTGTACCAGAAAACATGGATGATGCACAACAAATTATGAATGGTCATGCAAGAATGGCTATTGATAATTTAGCTTTATCTGGCTCACTTGTATTTGATGTTGATGAATCAGCATTAGTTGCAGGACAGAGTATGGATATATATCCGGGAAAAATATTCAGACGACAAGCCGGTATGCCCGGACAAGCAATACATGGATTAAAGTTTCCAAACACATCGACAGAAAATATGATGATGTTTGATAAGTTTAGACAGTTAGCTGATGAGTCAACTGGTATTCCTTCTTACTCACATGGTCAGACAGGTGTACAAAGTATGACAAGAACAGCATCGGGTATGTCAATGCTACTTAGTGCGGCAAACCTTAACATTAAAACTGTTGTAAAAAACTTAGATGATTTCTTGTTAAAACCTTTAGGCGAGTCATACTTCCAATGGAATATGCAGTTTTACCAAGGAGATTTAAAAGTCGAAGGTGACTTAGAAGTTAAAGCAACTGGTACTTCTTCTCTTATGCAGAAGGAAGTTAGGTCACAACGATTAACAATGTTTTTACAAAGTGTTCAGAATCCAGCGATAGCCCCATTTGTTAAGATACCAGAACTAATAAAAGAACTGGCTTATACATTAGACCTTGACCCAGACGCAATAATCAATGACCCTAATGAAGCAGAAATTTACGCAAAAATAATAGGACTACAAAATGCTAGACAACAAGGACCTACAGAAACTACAGGTGGTGGTGAGCAACCCGGAATGGGAGTACCTCAAGGAGTACCTACTGAAACTCCAAACATTGACAACTCGGGAGTTGGCGATGGCACAATCGGAACAGGAGGTGTTCCGCAAACAGGGGAAATGGAATTTACTGGAGCAGTTAATCCACCTACCAGAAACAATTAAATCATATAAGGGAGAAGTAAATGGGCAATAGAATAGTTATTAAATCAATTAACATGGAACGATTAGGTGGAAGTGGGAGTATAGAATATCCGGTTACAATATTAAAACCGGGAGCTTACACAAACAAACAAGTAATAGGTTCTAAAACTGGTGGCTATGGTGGTCGAGTTAGTAAACTAAAAGTCGTGTATAATGAAGGTGGTTATGTTGCGTCTAAATCTAAAAAAGGAAAAAAATAATGAGTGGATATAAAACAATAGAAGTTAAAACAATTAATATACCGGGATTTGGTAGTTATACTGGTCCTATTAAAGTATTAGAATCAAAATTACCTAGTGGTAAACAAATTACTAAAAGTAATAAGTCACCTAGACCTAGAAGAGCTATGGGTGGAATGATGAAAAAGAAAAAGAAATACTAATGGCTAGAAAAGGTTTATATCATAATATTAATCAACGCAAGAAAAAAAATATTAGTAGACCTAAGTCACAATCAACTGTCAGTCCTCAAGCATATGCGAATATGAAAGAAGGATTTCCTAAAAAGGGAAAAAATAAATAATGGCAACTAAATCTTTATATAAACAGATGGGAGATTTTTTAACTCCTGCTACAAATGAAGTACCTACTATGGGTGCAATGGATGTAGACACACCTGCAAGTGCAAGAGAAGGATTACCTCTTAGATTATTTGATGCAAGTAGAACTAGATATAAAGAAGGTGATATTGTTAAAGATGATAAGAATGAATATAATAAAGCGTTAAATGTTTTTCATTTAATGGCTAGAGAAAATAAAACACCACAAGAAATTAAAAGTCGTATTGGGGAAAATATGTATAATAAAATTGTAATGAATAAAACAAATAAAAAACAAGAACTAGCAACAGGTGGTTTACCATCTAATACATTACTTGACCCACGATTTGATAAATACTATGAGCAACCAGAGTATANAGCATACGCAGANGGTGGCGAAGTAGAAGAAGATATGGTTATACCAGAATTACAAGAAGGTTCTGATATGNATATGCAAGTAGATACTATGATGACTCCAANTGAAGAAGGTGAAGAACCGGAAATGGAAGTTAGTGCAAACATAGATATGTCTGTNTTAGATTCAGAAGAAGAACAATTACTAGAAGAAGTATTAGAAATGCATCCCNATATGGTAGATGTTATTATTAAATTAAGTACAAAAGAATTTACCGGTGAAGGAGAAGTCGATGGACCGGGAACAGGAACTTCAGATTCTATTCCAGCTATGTTATCAGATGGAGAATTTGTTTTTACAGCTAAGTCAGTTAAACAACTAGGTGTAGACAAACTTCGTAACATGATGGCAAAAGCAGAACAGGATTATGATAATGGTATGGGTGAACAAGATGCAAATCAAGAGATGAACATGAGTGAACCCATGATGGCTAAAGGCGGACTTATGTCTGCTAATAGATTTTAAGTAGAGCTACCCAGCTATCACTAGGCACTCTACTCGGCTACTCTTACAATTATGTAAGACCCCAATAACAAGAAAGGTGATAAAACAATGGTTGAAAGTAACGAGAACCCTTTAGTAAATAAAGCTACTTCTCAGAAAAGTATAGAGCAAGAGCCAAATCCATATAATCGAAAGAAAGATTATCTTGATTACGATAAAATGGAAGAAGCAAAACAAAGTTCGTTTGCTGATGCAAACACTCTTTTAGGACAGAAGGTTAATCAAAAGGTTGTAGTGGATTCATTACAAAATTTAGACGATGAACAAGAAGTTGTAGAAGAACCACAAGACCAACCTTATAAAAAGGTGGACTATAAAAAAAGATATGACGACCTCAAAAAACATTATGATGGTCGGGTTAATTCTTTTAAGGCAAGAGAAGATGAACTCCTAGCTGAAGTTAAGTCGAATAGACCTAAGTATAAAGCTCCAAAGAGTCCAGAAGAAATTGCCGCTTTTAAAAAAGAATACCCCGATGTTTATGGTGTAGTTGAATCAGTCTCACATCTTCAAGCGTCTAAAGAATTAGAAGACTTAAAAGGAGAATTAAATTCTCTTCGACAAGTTAATCATACTATTTCTAAAGAAAAAGCTGAAGCACGATTATCAAGAATGCATCCGGATTTCGAAGCAATTCGAGAATCAGATGACTTTCATAATTGGGCTAATAGTCAACCCGAAGCAATTAAGTCATGGGTCTATGGGAACAATGCCGATGCGGAATTAGCATCCAGAGCAATTGACCTTTTCAAACAAGATACCGGCAAGTCAAAATCTCAATCAAATGTATCCTATGATACTGCACCTGCATCAGAAATGATAAAGGTAACGAACAGTAAAGACATTGGATATGGTACGAAAAAGATTTTTACTCGTTCTCAAATAGCGGCAATGTCTCAATCTGACTTTAACAAAAATGAGAAAGCTATCGAAGACGCACAACGAGAAGGTCGTATCGTAAATGATATGTCTAAGTCGTATGGTGGCTCGGGCAATCCCACAATGTAAATAAAGATAAAGACAAAGCCATCACAACAACTAACTTAACTACAAGGAGAAAGTAATGGGTACATTACAAAATGCAAGTAATGCCAACGCTTCTAACTTTAATGTAGGCACTTCGGGTCAAACCAATGAATTTTGGGTCCCGGAAATTTTTTCGAAGAAGATTCAAAACTTCTTTAGAAAATCCTCTGTTATCGAAGCTATAACCAATACAGACTACGCTGGTGAAATTAGTGCTTATGGCGATACTGTCAAAATCATTAAAGAACCTGCTGTAACTGTTGCGGCTTATACTAGAGCGGCATCTACGACTAAACAATACCTTGGAGACCAAGAGTTAACACTTGTTATTGATAAAGCGAATTCATTCAAATTCATTATCGATGACATTGAGGAAAGAATGTCTCATGTTAACTGGGCTTCAGTAGGGGCATCTAGTGCCGCCTACAAATTAAAAGATACAATGGATGCTGAAATCATTGCGGCTATGTTCGCAGGTCCTTCAACATCTTCACCAGACCATGTAATCGGTTCTGATAGTGCTACTGCGGATTCAACTATGACTCACGCAACTAACTCTGTCGACTTAGGATATGGTGCTGGAGAGATTACTCCATTGACTCTTATGTCTAGATTTGCTAGACTATTAGACGATGCACAAGTTCCAGAAGAAGGTCGTTGGTTTTTAGCTGACCCTAGATTCTACGAAGAACTTGCGGCAGAAGATTCTAAACTAATGTCGGCTGATTTTAATCAAGGCGATGGCGGTGTAAGAAATGGTCTAGTAGCATCTGGTATGATTAGAGGTTTCCAAATGTACAAAACTTCTAACATAGCGGCTGTGTCTAACGCAACTGGTAAATGTATGGCTGGACATATGTCCTCTACAGCAACTGCACAATCTATTCTTAACATTGAAACTCTTAGAGACCATGACACTTTTGGTGACATCGTAAGAGGTCTTCATGTTTATGGTAGACAAGTTCTTAGAGATGACGCAATTGCGACAGCTTTTTACAAAATAGACTAATAACTAATATGGAAGGGGAATTAATTTTCCCCTTTCTTTTAATATTATAACGAGGAAATAAAAATAAATGTCAGCTCCCTTCAGAACTTATCTTGATTTAACCAATACTATATTGCGTGAATTAAATGAAGTTGAATTAACTTTGGGAAGTTTTGCGAGTGGTGCAAAAGGAATACAAAGATTAGTTAAAGATAATATTAATAGAGCATACTTTGACATTTGTAATTCAGAAGACAGGTGGAGTTTTTTAGCAGTAGGAGACCCAGCAGATAATTACTATGGTAATGTTTCTGTTGAAACTACTGCGGGTACTAGATGGTACAATTTTAAAACTGGAACAAGTAATGTAACAACAGTTTATAGTATTATAGATTTTGATAATATAACATTAACAGAAGAAGGCGTAAGTGGTAAAACAGCACCACATGAAATTAGAAAATTATATCCAGTAACTTTAGAGTATTGGAATAAACATTTTGCAATTTCAGAAGCTGTAGACAAAAGCGGAACACAAGCTTATGGGATACCGGAAAGAATAATTCGTAGTCCTAAGAATGATAAGTTTGGATTATCACCAATACCTAATGGTGTATTTAAAGTTTACTTTTTTGCCTACAGCCAACCAACAGAATTAGATGCGGCTACTGATACTGTAGTATTTCCAAAACAATACTCAACAGTATTACTAGCAAGAGCAAGATATTATATGCACCAGTTTAAAGATAACATTTCACAATCGCAATTAGCTGACGCAGAATATAAAAAAGGTTTACGAACTATGAGGGAACAATTAATAGAACCATTCCCAGACAGCATGACAGATGATAGAATTTTTGTAGTTTAGTATGTCAGAGTATCAAGGTAAAAAAGTTACTCTTAATAAACCAACAAGAGGTGATGTAAAAAAATTTAAAGTATTTGTAAAAAATGCGAAAGGTAAAGTTATTAAAGTAAATTTCGGAGACCCTAATATGTCAATTAAAAAAGACCAACCCGGTAGAAAAAAATCTTACTGTGCTAGGTCTGGTGGTATAAAAGGAAAAAATGATAAGACTTCAGCTAACTACTGGTCAAGAAGAGCGTGGAATTGTTAGATGGCAGAGCAAGGTGTATCAGTTATATGTGAAGGTGGATTAGATTTAGTAGGGGCAACTCATACTTTATTTAGAAGTCCGGGAGTAGCAACAGAGTTACAAAATTTTGAATCATCTATTCATGGTGGTTACAGAAGAATAAATGGTTTTGCTAAATTTGGAAGTAATCAACCTAATGGTAGTGCAAATAATGTTGAAGGTATTTTTCGATATGCAAAAGGCGTAGTAGCTTGTCAAGGTTCTAATATATATTATAGTACCAATGGGTCTACATGGACACAAGTAAATAAAAATACTTATCAATCAAAGACAGGAACTGTTGCGGTATCTGCTGGTTCAGCAACAATAACAGGAAGTAGTACATCATTTAGTTCAGAGTTTGAAATTGGTGATGACATTAGAGTTAATGGCGAAGAATATAATGTTACTGCAATAGCAAGTAATACATCTATGACTGTAGATGAAAACTTTATATCTTCTGCATCAAGTCAAAACATTTTTAAAAATGGAGCAACAGCAGGACAACTATCAAGTGGTTCAACAGTTGCAAGAACAAATCAAAGCAATTGTCAGTTTGCATTATACGAAGGTGAGTCACAATATGGTGAGTTATTTATTACTGATGGTGTAAATGAAATTGCTCAATTAAAAATAGAAATTTCTGGTAGCACTTATACTTATGCTTTTAAAGAAATNGAAGCAAGGTCAGCTCCNAGTAATCCTTCTATTTGTACAATATTTGCAGAGCGATTAATAGTAGCAGGTCAGTCAGCTAACCCACAAGTTATTGCTTACAGCACAAGATTAATACCAGAAGATTTTACTGGAGCTAGTGCAGGAACAATAGATGTTGGAGATAGAATAAGAGCTGTTAAACCTTTTCGTAATAAATTAATTATTTTTTGTAAAGATAGTATTTATCAATTATCAAATTTAGATTCAACTCCAGTTTTATCTGGAGTAACAAAAAACATAGGATGTCTTGATGGTAACACAGTTCAAGAGATTGGTGGTGACTTAATTTTTTTATCACCAGATGGATTAAGAACTATTGCAGGTACAGCTCGTATTGATGATATTGAATTAAGTTCTATTAGCAGAAAAATACTACCAGTATTTAGAGATAATGTATTACCAAACTTATCAACAATTACTTTTTCAAGTATGGTTGTTAGAGAAAAAAGTCAATACAGATTATTTTATTTTGACACAACAAAAAGTGATGCAACACAAAGAGGAATTATAGGAACATTTAAAATTTCTTCAACTGGTGCGGCAGTTTATGAGTGGAGTCAAACAGTTGGGATACCAGCTAAACAAAGTCANGCAGGAACAGATGAANATAATTCAGAAGTTTTATATCATGCGTCAGAAGATGGATATGTTTATCAACATGATGTAGGAAATAATTTTGGTGGTAGTAATATAGAAGCAATTTATAAAACACCAGACTTAGATTATGGAGATGCAGGTGTTAGAAAAACTTTATACTATCTTAAAACAAGTATTAGAGCAGAAGGAACAAATAGTAATTTAAAAGTTTTACCAAGATTTGATTTTGAAGATAACAATGTACCACAACCAAATGAAATAGATTTAGGTGCATTAGCCCAACCTGCTTCATTTGGAACAGCAATTTTTGGCACAGCAGTTTTTGGTCAAACTTTATTTCCACAACAGAGAACATTATTATCTGGTAGTGGATTTACAAGCAATTTTAAAATTAGAAGTACAGATACAGCTTCACCTTATACTGTGTCTGGATTTTATGTAGACTTTATACCCGGAGGAAGAATATAATATATGGCGACTTATACTAGACAAAGTTCATTTTCAGATGGCGATACTATTTATGCGTCATTATTAAATAATGAGTACAATCAATTAATAGCGGCATTTCATCCATCAAGTGGTCATACACACGATGGCTCAACAACTGGTGATGGCGGACCTTTATCAACTTTATTTAGTAATGTACTAAGTTTTGGTACAGGTACAGATGCTGATATAGCTCTTACATTTAATGCAAACTCTAACGATGGTTTGTTAACATGGATGGAAGACGAAGATTATTTTAAATTTTCTGATGACATATTAATTAATAGCACAGAAAAATTATACTTTAGAGATACAGCAATCTATCTAAACTCATCTGCGGATGGACAATTAGATATAGTCGCAGACACAGAGATACAAATAGCGGCAACAACAATAGATATTAATGGTAATGTTAATGTATCGGGAACACTTACAATTGGTAGTGCAGGTATAGATGAAACTGAATTAGAAGTATTAGATGGTTTAACAGCAACAACTGCTGAACTTAATATCATGGATGGTAGTGCAACTACTCAAGCAACTGTAACATTAGTGGCAACAGATGGTGTTGTTATTAGTGATGCGGATGTTATGAAACAAGCTTTAGTATCTGACTTTGATACTTATATTTCTGGAACAACAGCTACCCTTACAAATAAAACTTTAACAAGTCCTGTTCTTACAAGTGCAGTTTTAAATACAGGAGTATCTGGGTCAGCAATACTTGATGAAGATAACTTTGCTTCAGACTCAGCTACAAAATTAGCAACTCAACAATCAATAAAAGCATACATAGCAACTCAAATTTCAGTAGGTGATATTACATCTGTTGTTGCAGGTACAGGTTTATCTGGTGGAGCAACAAGTGGTGCGGCAACAGTAAATATTGATACTGGAGTTGTTACTACTCTTACAGGTTCTCAAACACTTACAAATAAAACTTTAACTTCACCGGTTTTAAATACTGGTGTAAGTGGAACAGCAGTAAAAGATGAAGATGATATGTCATCTAATAGTGCGACACACTTAGCAACACAACAATCAATTAAATCTTATGTAGATGCAATTTCAACTTTAAGTCTTATTGATGAAGATAAC
>JGI24006J15134_10001996_pt1 | contig 11467 bp, 8 predicted proteins | sample LinPmetageLP53_FD_15134 | JGI IMG/M metagenome (IMG submission 15134) | reverse complement strand
CCAACTCATCCCCCCAGTTCTTGAAGGCTCCAGCGGCTGCACTCATGGCGTCCTGGAACTGACTGGTAAGGTGTGCGTAGAACCCTAAGTCCTTAGCCGCCTGGCCGAACTGGAACGTGGCCGCATGGCCCAACGCCCGCTCGAATGGCAGGAACAGAGTGTTTAAGGTGTTAGAGGTCATGTTGACCATCTGGGTCAATGGGCCCGACAGGATCGAGTTGATCCAGTATTCAACAAGCATCTCGGAATACTTGGCTTTGTCTTGGAGGTATTTGGAGGCGGCTCCTGAGCCTTGAGCGTCTCGAATAGCTTGATACTTAGCAATCGTATCTTCGACTTTCATGCGTCCACGGGCTCTATCACCTCCGCCCAACTCAGACAGAACATCATTTACGAACTTGGGATCGGCTCCGTCCAGCACTTCCCTCGGAATCAAGTCCCGCTCAGGCAGCATATCGGTGCCTTTTATCCGCTGGGCTGCGAGGGCTTGGCCAATCTTTTCTTGGTTACGTTTGACCAACACCCCGACATGCTCAGCCTCTTGCTGCACCAACAGAAACCGGACCACATCTTCGTCGGTTCCGCCCTTAGCTTTCATGTGTAAATCATCGACCAGATCCGTATATTGCTGGTGGGCGTTCCGCAGGACGTTCTGCTGGGCAATTACTTCTTTTAACTGGCCGGTGCTATCGAGGTGATCTAGTCTTTTATTAGAGAACCTACCCGCCCCAAGAGCCCCTAATTCTTCGTTGGTCTTCTCTGCCATCGACCTGATTTGATCATCAGTCAACTTATCTATTCGGGTCAGCTCGGCTTGGACCTCTGGGGATGCTGAGCGAACTTGGGCTTCAAGAGCCTTATCAGCTCCTACTCGATCCGAATGGCGATCAAGGTTGTAAGGGAAGCCCTTTTCTTTCCGCCGTCGAACGCCCTTCTGATCGACGTAGGGCTTACCTCCGGGAGACCTTGCTCCTGCGGGAATACCAGACTCATCTTTAAAGACGTTAGGGTCCGCAGCTTTTTCAAGTGTTCCCAAATACTTGGCCTGACTGGGCGTTATCTTTTCTCGCCATTCGGGGCCGTGCTGTTTCTCCATCTTTGCAGCGTAGTTGTCCACCTTCTTCTGGGATTTGGCGATCTGTTCGGATGCCCCAGTGGATGGATCAGGACGCGGAGCGTTCAACTTACCCGTCCCAGCTAGATTCCGGCTTAACTCTTCACGAGGTGCCCGCATAACGCTTTCGGTATCCGACACAACACGATCAAGCAGGGTAGCTTCATTTGACTTAGGGGGGATGCCTAATATCTCTTTGATTGAATCCATCAAAGTGGTGAACAGGTTTTTATCCCCTTGAACTGGGATAGACCGGAGAAGGTCTTGGAACTCGCGGTTGCTAAAGGCTTCCGCCATGAACTCGTCAATGTTCCCCATGCCGTAAGGCATGCCAGCGTCCGAAACAGCATCAGCTTGGTTGGCTATACCAACAGTGTCGCTGTCTTTCTTTAATGCTCCGAGTTGATCTGCAAGCCCCTTCTCATCAACAACTCTTAAGTAAGACTCAACAAGTCGTCGAACAGGTTTGGTTAGACTTGGGTTTTGAACAGCTTCCCGTAGACCCGCTAGGTATGCTTCGCCGGTTTTTGCGGTCTGGCCGCCAAAGCCTGGATGCCCAATTCCTTCGTCTACAGCCATCAAAGCGTTGTTTACTTTAATTGACGTAGTGGCGTGGACTACTTCGTGAATAGCGCCGGAGGCAGAAGTTTGAGGTCGAAGCGTTACACGCTCATCAAGAAAGGCACCATCACCCGGCCGATAACTTTCACGGCGGGCTCCCTCAACCTTTACACGAACACCCAGAGAGCCTTCATCAGCCACTTCACGGATTTGCCGGGCCAGTGATCCGAATTCTTTATCACCCTCAACCGATTCAAGTAACTCATCTACAGTCGTGGGCTGAGCAGCAGATCGTCCACTCTTGTCTTTGATATTTATCAGTTCAGTGCCATATTCTCGGGTTGGAAACCCATCTCTCATAGGAGAGTTAATATCTTGTCGAGCCTGTTCAGCTTCCCAGCTCTTCTGCAACGCCTCGTCTGGGTTCCCCCCAGAAGCCTTAGCCTTCCGGGCGTTACGCAGCGCCCGAAGCCCTATGACAAAGGGCTCCATCATGCCGCCCAGGATTCCACCTTCCATAAGGTTCTTGAGACGGCCCTCGATCTCGGTGTCGTCTTCGTCGGCAGCCAGGAACTCAGTCACCGGGTTCTGAAGCGATGGGAACTGTTGGATCAGATTGGACAGCCGCTGCTCTTGGGCGTCGAAGACCGCGAAGTCTGCAACAGCTCCAGCAGTTGTGGCCTTAGTAAAGTTGCCTGCGAACTTAATGGCCTTGGATGTCTTAGCTTTCCCGGCGATAGAAGCAGCACGGGAGTATTTACCAACCTTTGTGGCTACTCCAGTCGCCCGTCCTGCCCAAGACGCAGCACCCAAGCCAGGCACAAAGCCCACCATGAACTGCGAGATCCCTTGGACCAGTCCGCCCGCTAGGGTCTTGGAGTGGCCCAAGCCGAAGTTGTCCTCAGCGTCCGGGAGCCAGTCGCCCAAAGCCCAGTCGGCCAGATCGTAGACGCCCTCAGCCGCTCCAGCGATGCCACGCACGGGAGACATGGCGAGGTCGCCCACCGTCCCCCAGAAACCCAACTCTTCTTCAGGGGCTTGAAGGCTCCCATCAGGGTTCTGGTAGCCAGATAGATCGAATTTCATAGAGTGTTACTCGCTGTTAAGGGCTTTAAGGACTGAATTGTCAGGGACTGGGAGGGTTTGAGTGCCGATTCCTTTAAGAGTCAGCGCCAAGAAGTTGTTTGGGCCTTCGCTAAAAGGTATGGCATCGTTAATTCCAACCCAATCTCGGTAGGCCAAGTAGCCAGCGACAATGCCGTTGCTTCCATACTGCTCTTGCAGTTCCTCAGGAGATAAGCCATCTGGAATAGACGCAAGTTCGGACAGATCATCGACAAAGGTGTCCGGGTTGACCATCAAGGTCTTTTGAGGGTTCTTAAAGTCCTTGAATTTTTCTAAATCAGGGTCTAAGCCAGCCCAATCTTTGTTTCGGATTTGTTCAGGTGTTCGCCCTGCGAGGCGTAGTGCTTGCTCCAGTTGACGGGTGCGGTCTTCGTTAACTCCTCTTGAGCCCCCTAAGGGCCCCTCACCGAACACATCTTCGACACCATTAGGTGTAATTACAGGTCTGTAAGCTGCCCCACCAAATACAGTAAGGTTTTCCGTGTCACTTTCTTTAACAGCCCCTTGTATATAAGCAGCAGCGTCCGCCCTTGTTTCTCTGTTCAAGTCATTGATCTGGGCATTCCTCGGTGCTGTTTCGGGCTCTGTCAACAGATTAGCCACATCATTAACATTAGAAACCATCGCACGGTCGTACCAATACCAAGCCCCTGTTTCCAAGCCTAGTTGCTCTGGGGTCGCTCCGATTACTGGATCAACTGCTTCCGGCATCAATGAAGTTAGTGCGGCTTGTTGACTAATCTGCTCCATAGTTCTCAAGATTTCAGGCGGGAAGATTTCTGGATTATCTATGGCCAGTTCTCGGGCGCGTTCCACGTTGTAATCGGCTCCGCCATTTATAGTGACCTGGCTCCAGAGCTTGTCATTGTGAATAACAGCGGCTCTAATTAGTTGGTCCCGCTCTTCATCTGAAACATTACGACGGTCGGCGTCTTCAGCAGCGTCCATGACAGCGTTGCTGGCCGACTGAACTCTGCTCTCAGACAGGACTGAAGCGTCTGTAAGGTCTACAACGCCTCCAGCTTCTGCCGCACTGTTATATTGCATGTCAGCTAGACGCTCGACATTTTTCATCAATCCGGCGATGGGTTGCAAAGACCGTCGATATCGCCCTTGTTCTGCGTCTTTTTGGGCTCTGATTTCATGTAGCCTAGCTGCCCGAACTTTTTCAGGCATTCCGTCGTAGGTAACAACGTATTGCTCACGGGCTTCGTAATCGTTTCCTAATTTGTTTAAGCCCTCAAAAAATGTATTTTGGTCAGCAGGCGTCATTTGGAAGTCCCTAGATTGTAAAGCAACGAGTTTGTCGCCCGCTCGTTCGACCGTCCAGTTATCAATGGCTTGCTTTGACACTTCTTCTTCTTCTAGCCGTGGCCCCATAGCCTCCAACAATTCTTCTTTAGTGAGGTTGGGGTTGTCCACCAGCACCGAGTTTGCGATGTCGTCTACTCGGCTCTCTTCGTTACGAAGTTCCTCAAGAGACAAGTTGCCGATAGTTTTCTCAGCCTTATTGAGCCGGTTCTCCAGAAGATCCAACTCCTCTTGGCTGTCTGCACTCAACGCGAGGGCTCCTTTTTTCTGGAGTCGAATTTCGCTTATGAGACTCTGGAGCTTATCAATCTCATCACTGTCTTCAGCAGTCATGCTCTGAGCGTCCACTGCGGCGATCAAGCCTTTAACAAACTGTTCCCGCCCGGCGACACCTTCAAGCTCGTAGAAAGTGTTGGACTTCTCGTCCGCTAACGCGACCAACTCGGCAAAGTTAATCTCTCCTTTAACGTAGTTGGTGAACATGTGGTAAGACGCATCCCGGAGATCCTCTTTGTTCTTACGGACCATCTTGGCCTGGCGTTGGTTCGTGACCTGGGCCAGCCAGTTACCTGAAACAGAGTCGTACATATTGCTCGCGGTACGCTGAGCAAAGTAGCCATTGATTCCAAGGCTCTCAAAGGTATCCCGTGCGAACTTCTTAGGATCTTCCTCGTTCATAGGGTTCGAGAAGCGTGACAGGTTTTCCATCAGTTTCGGGGCAAACTCATCTCGCATGACCCGCTCGGCCAGATACTCCATCGCTACCATCTTGCGGTAAGGACTGGACCCATAAGCCATGAGGCCCTGCTTCTCAGCAGCTTTGGCCTGCTCTTTGAGTTCTGCCCGGACCTGCTCTTGATTGAGCTTCTGGACGCGTATCTGCTCTTCAGAAGCAACTTGAATCTGAGACCCCGCTTCGACTTTCTTACCCATATCCAAGAAAGCAGCAAACAGCCTGTTAAGAGCCCCACCTTCACCCCCATCCGCCGGAGCAAACTGAACCAACTGCGGTTGGGCAATCTGAGCCAAGGCTTGGGGGGCCGCCGGGTCCACCATGTTTGGAGCGTAGTAAGTGTTTGAGAGAGTTGCCTGTGGGCTAGGCAGCCGTGTGTTTAATGAAGTATCCATGGATTAGCCTCCCCATGCGTTCATACGGTTTCGCCAGCCGCCGATGCCGCCGCCGCTCGCCATTCGGCTTGCCCATCCGGTTCCGCTTGCTTGTGGGATATAAGTTGAGTAGCCGACGTTTTGAGGAGCCGCCGTTGGCGCAATGTTCTGAGGTTGGTAGAAGTTGGAGAAGCTGTTGACAGCTCCAGTAGCCGCGTTTGTCATAGCGGTAAACATGCTCGGCTGGGCTATTGGGGCTCCGGCCATTGTTGGAGACATTGGAGCCGGAAGGGCTGGGAGTGGGATAGGTTGCGGGTTGGCGGAGTCAATACGAGCCTGGGTCTGAGATTCAATTTCATCCATAGAGCCCATCAACGAGGTGTGCCGCCAGTCACGTTCCATACGGACGTTCTGGGCTCCCTCAAGTTCGTTAGCTGCAATGGCGTCCAGCAAGTAATCGACGGACAGCCCCTCGACCTCACGGTCGGCAGCACCCACGACAACCTGGCTTTGAGCGGCTCGGGAGTCTTTAGCAATCTTGTTAATCTCCATCGCCGCTACCACATTCTCTTGCTGGATGCGATCTTGGATCAGATCGTAGTTACGAGTAGCGTCAGCCACCGCCCGATCAGCATTCTCAGTGTACCGTTCGTTCTGCCGAGACATCAGGTCAGCTCGGTACTGACTCTCGGTCTCGTATTGAGACACGCCCCGGTCGTAGACCTGCCGGTTGTATTGACTACTAATCCGCTGGTTTCGACGCTGCGCCGCCTCTTGAGCTTTAGCGTTCGCTCTTTGCTGAGCCATTTGAGCAGCGGTCGATGCAACCGAAATTGCAAGGCTTGTGTTTGCCATAAATGCGCCAGCAGCCGTAGTCCCTAAGGCAGCAGCAGTGAATACACACATAGTCAGCGAATCCTTACGATTTCATAGAAGGGCAGTTTGCCCACCCCAAACTCAGGGTGAAGGTTGATAAATGAGAAGCCGAGCCACTTAAGCCACTTGATGTGGACTTCGTTCCGGGCATCTACATAGTTGAATAGGAGTTCAAACTCCTGTTGAAGTTCATTGAGCCAGCCTTTGGACTGGCGTAAGACCGATACACGGCCTTCCGCAATCTTGTCAGTACCAAGCATCCAGACCATCCCGACATCGGGAAGGACTTGCCCAGCTCCAAACATCAAGATTGGCTCGCCTTTGATTAGCCCCGTCCCGCAGTTAGAACAGTTATCAAAGCCAATCTTTAAGGCGTCATAGGCCGATAGACCCGAGTGGGCCTGGACCTCAGCCACATCAGCGTCCCGTAGCCGGGGGGCCAGATACTCCACGTCCTCAAGGACTGAGGGTCTTACATAAGCGTCAGGAGTACCGTTGGGACCGGGCATTCAGAGATATCTCGTATTCAGCAGACATCAGAGAGCATGGGAGAGGCGTGTCATTCTTGGCCTCAATCTTGACCTGATCAGCTTGAGAGTAGACAGGGATGCGGAAGGTGCCGGTTTCCAAGGGCACGCTGCCCAACTTGTTGGCACCTGACCCCAAGATTCTACCCGTGAATGGGTGCGTACTGGTATCCCGATAGTCAGGAGTTACAACGACTTTGAAGAACCCAGATTCGGAATACGTCAGTGTCAGATAGCGGACCTGGACACGGCCCTCAGCTATCGCCACATCCCCACCGCCTTGAGTGGGCTCTCTCATGACGACATCGCTGAACTCGTAGACCATCTCATACTTCTCACCAAGCCAATAGGTAGTCGAGGACAGATCCTCAGCCACCACGATCTGGTTGCTGTCGTTGGTCTGAGTCGCCACAGGGATACGCTTCCCGGCTTTGGTGATCACCTCGATGGTCGAGTTGGTGTAAGCCTTGTAGGGCATAGTGATCGTGGTGTTGCCGGTGCCTGAGCTGTAGGAAGGCGTAGCGGCCGCTTGGTCCACCCGGCGATCCAAGAGCGTGCGGTATTCAACGCCTGTATCGACGAGCCCCGACTCCATTCGCATCTTGTCGAGGTAGATCCCATCGGCTCTCTTGACCACCAAGAACAAGGTGGTGTCGATGAACTCGATCCCTAGGATCGTGTCGTTACTTGAAAACTTAAAGCGGGACCATGAGGACTGGAGTCTTTCGCCGGATTGGTCAAAGAATTTATAGGCATATAGACTCGTACGGTCCCCATTAGCCAAGACGAACAGAATGTCCTCATGACTTGATCCCGCCATATCTCGAATAGAACCGTTGATATATTGAGGAACCTGGCCCGAGATGTCCGCTGCATCAAACAGCGTCTCGGCGGTATCGGTTGAGATGTAATACTGACGTATGCCGCTGAAGGAGCCTCGGGTGAATCCGAAGTAAATCGAAGACCCAATGGTCACGGGGCGGACATCAGAGATAGATTCGTAGTTAGTCGTCTTAGTCATCGCCACCGTCTTGGGGCTCAGGGGTGACGAGCCCTGAAGGACAAACTGGGTCTGCTCGCTGAACAGGACCAATTGCCGGGCGAAGGGGATCGCCGACTGAAGGATCGAGACGGTGTTGTGAGTCGAGGCCACGTCGATAGGATCAGTGTCCATCAGGTCCGTGACTGTCGTTCTCCAGAAGTTGAAGAACTCAGAGGTCTCCGACATGATCACGTTCTCATCGCCCAAGAGCCCCAGTCGGTTCTTGAAGAAGAAGATGTCGTTGATTGTGGTGCCCACGAAGGTAGGGTCAGCGTTGCTTACCTCATCTCCTGCGTTCCGCTCGCCCCATGTGGGCAGGGTCGCGTGTGAGCCATCACAGGGCCCGAAGACAAACGAGCCGTCAGCCTGGCGAACCAGCACATGAGGCATGGTGGAGGCGTCAAACTTGTACTTGATGTTCTTCTGGCGAAACTCTTGCCAGTAGCCAGATCCAAAGACCCCATCGTCAGCGACGAACTGGACGTAGTAGTCGTCGCGGGTGTCCGTAGCGTCCCCGACAATGCGGACTTCAAAGCCGTGAGGGGCCGTGGTCGGAAGGTCTGTCAGGTGTTGGACTTCATCTTTGATAATGACCATGGCTGTGTCGCCCAGACCATCAAAGCCGTCAATTGTAAAGTCGGTAGTGCTTGTACTTTGAAGCCAGATAACACTGCCCGAACGGCTCACGTTGAAATTTGTTATTGAGGCATCAAGCTGGTCGGCGATGTAATCAGTAGCAATTAAGGCCCGGTCGGCTACCACATCGCCATCCGCGCTTGTGTGAGTTCTGGGCGTCGAAGCTCCGCTATGTACTACCGTATACGAATACTTAGTTGAGTAGTCGCCTTGCTTAACGAACACCAACGCCTCTGGGTTCCGGTTGGTCCCCAAGGTCGAGTCCATAGCTACCGTCTTGGTACGGTTGACGAAGAACGTGTAGTCGGCGATTGTCAACGCCCGCAGATTGGTGTCTGCGGTGTGTAATGCTGAAGGGGAACCAGTTGCTGGATCAACCATATTGAAATAGGCCAGATCGGTTGCATCGACTGCCGAGCCACCGGCATCGTTGACGGTCTTAGCCGCCCCGCTAATGCTGTGGACCTTAAGAGTCGAGCCACTTTCGTTGGCCTTGATCGTAATGACGTACCGCTCTGTAGCGTCACGATTGATCGTATGTATGAAGTAGTCCTCGGCATCTCCGGGAGTCGAAGAGTCCAGGTTTGCTACATGCTCCGTAGGCATCCTCTTGGTTAGGCCGTCAAGAACGCTTGGATAAGCGTTGTCTTGTACGTCGCATTGGTTATCAAACCGGGTGCTATCCGGTTGCTGCGAGACGCCTCCGATGAGGTTGGAGATTCCCTTGGAGACTAATGCCATCAGGAGATCCTGTTCCTTACATTGCCGCGATCAATGGTGCGTTTGACATCGTAGTTATCGAAGATGGTGTAGTCAGCGTTGTCACTCTCAGCTTCGCGGAGGGTCACAAGGGACTGATACTCATCCATCTGGTTAAAGTCGTGGTGCTTGCCAGAGCCGACAACACGGTCCTGGAGCTTCCGGGCAGCCCGGATCATGATGTACTGACGAGCTGCTTGGGGAAGGTCTGTCCAATCAAGCAGGTAGACCACGGTGCATTTGAGGGCATCCGCGATCGTAAAGGTCTTGTCAGTCTTGTTGTAAATCTTCTGGCCCCGCTGGATGTATTGAGTTGTGTTTGAGTTCACAGGCTCTACATCGACACGGGCGACGTTTTCACTTAGAAGAATCTCGTTAGAAGTATTGGGACTAAGTGAAACCTCGTATTCACGGTTGAAATGCCAGCCCGCACTTTGAACTTCACGGGACACTTCATCCAGAATCGACTTAGCCATAATGACATCTTGGGTCTGGCTAGAGGCGTCGAGGGTGTTTACCGGGGCCTCTCCGATTGCAGACATCATGGTGTTGATGGCTTCCAGTTTGGTGGTGTTAGCGAGAGGCATAGGTATTCCTTAAGAGAAAGGCGGTGACCCCCCGAAGGGGGCCACCACCGGATTGGCCGGGACGATGGCCTAGCCTTATGTAGTCAATTCGACGAGAGCCTCGTGACGGAGGATGTCGTGACCCATAGCGTACCGAGCGACCATCAGGGTTCCCTGACGTTCGACCTGATACTCACTCTCGACCGAGAGATCCATGAGCTTGACTGTGCCCAATGCACTACGCTGGAAGATCAGCGCCTGTGAAATGTCACCAGCAGTGCCGACGTAGTCCTGAGCCCCTGAAAGGGTGCCGAGGTCTCCAGCGGGCGGAGTGTAGTCTGCCGTAGGCATGTGGTTGGACTTCAGAATCTGAATGCCAGCCACGCTGAGGACTACACCGCTTGCGAGGGAACCATTGCCTTCATTACCGTAGTCACGGTTGATGGCGTCTTTGTTCTCTTCGACCAGCTTGTAGTAGTTTGCCGGAGCCATGACGCAGAAGCGATCATTAGCCGGAACATCCTTCTCATCGAGGGCCTGAGCCGCATCGACGATACCAGCGAGCAGTTCAGTACCGGTAGGACCGGCTCCGATATCAATCTGCGTACCGAGGAAGGTGTTGCCACCAAATCGGTCAGCGGTTGAACCTGTAACTCGGGCACCAGAAAGGCCGTAGTTGATCAGAGTCTTATCGGCTTCGTTCGCCAGGGCATAGCCCATTTGCCGCGTATATTCTGATCTTACGTCATAGTGGTTTTTTGCTTCGTCGATTTGAGCGACGAAAGCAGCTGAGATAAGCAGGTCGTTGATCGTGATTACCAGCTCGTTGTGCTTGATGCTGGACAGGTAGTTTGCACTTCCTGCATCTTGATCTTCGATGATTGACTCACCAGGAGTGTGGTAAGTCGCCGTTGCGGTGCCGACAGCCGGGAATTGGGCTGACTTACCGCTTGAAATAGTTCGGACAGTATGCAAAGGCATCATTACGTTTGCTGTCTCGAAAACAGAAAGGACTTCACCAGCCCACTGCTTCAGGAACAGAGTGTTTTGATCGCCTGTCGCATTGGCCTGACCCGAACGGGAAAGTACCATAGCCATAGGAATAACCTCTTGTGGTTAAGGATTAGAACGAATGTCGCGTTCCAGTACGCCTCGGACCACCGGTTATCCGCCTCAGCGGGCCAGTTCCTAATTCGTAGAAACTTCGTGCGACTCAATTAATGAGCAGCTCGCACATGGAGCTGCCTTAAGAATAGACAGGGCTTATGTTTCAAAACCATGCCTAACGTCCCCGAGGGGACATGTAGTTTATTTGCCGGGGATCATCTTAGTGATCCAGGGGCGAAGGATTGCACCAGCGGTGAAGCTAACAGCCCCAACTAACAGGACAAACCAAAGGGTGCCGAGAATACTGCTCATCGCGTTGTTTCCTTCTTTTTGAGAATGGCCTGCCGAACGATCCGGTAGGCATATGCCAGAGAGACGGCTGCGGACGCTACAAGCACTGGAATGAAGATCCAGTCCGCATAGCGAGCAATTGTATAGTTCAAGATCACCAGCCCCAAGCCGACGCCGAGGGCTCTCAAGCCTATGGAGCCACGGGTGATCACCATAGCAGCGACCCCGCCAAGGATGCAGATCCCGCCCAACAAGCTCAGCAGGTCTAAAGTGCTTATAGCTTGTTTGGCGTGGTCCCAATCAGTGAGGCTGACGCCGGGAGGCGGGGCAACTGGTACAGGCTTATTCATTGACAGGCACCCCGTCATGAGGGGGGCCAGCAACATCGTGGCTAAGCCTTTGAGATTCATTGGAGGTTAGACACCGACAAGCGGTTGGTGACATC
>JGI24006J15134_10001995_pt1 | contig 11470 bp, 8 predicted proteins | sample LinPmetageLP53_FD_15134 | JGI IMG/M metagenome (IMG submission 15134) | reverse complement strand
TATACGACGCCACGTGGTTTCTTGATGGCGTTATGGAGGAATTTATTCAAAGAGCAAAAGGACTTAGAGGTTTTGAAAATGCCATTCGTTCTGCTACGAAAGGACGAGCTCTTGGGTTGGGTGTACTCGGATGGCACACGTATCTCCAAGAAAAGAGTATTCCTTTTGAAGGTCTGCTTGCTCAGTTTGAAACTAGGAAAATATTTTCGCAGATTAAAATCGAAAGTGAAAGAGCTTCCAGAAACCTTGCTGAGGTTTACGGTGAACCTTTGTGGTGCGCTGGCACTGGGTATCGTAATACTCATTTGCGCGCTATCGCTCCCACTGTTAGTAATTCAAAGCTTAGTGGAAACATTTCGCCGGGAATAGAACCTTGGGCTGCTAATGTATTTACAGAGCAGTCTGCTAAAGGTACGTTTATACGTAAAAACCCTACACTTTTAAAATTACTTAGAAAACTTAAAATAAACACAAATGAAACTTGGGATAAAATATTGGCAGATGGTGGTAGTGTTCAAGGTCTACCTGAGCTTGACGGGATTGTGGTTGGACCACATGATGTACCGGCTAAAGACGTTTTTAAAACGTTTAAAGAAATAAATCAACTTGAACTAGTAAATCAAGCAGGTATACGACAGCAGTACATAGATCAGTCAGTTAGCTTAAACTTAGCGTTTCCTAGCGTAGCTACACCTAAATGGATTAATCAAGTTCATATGACTGCTTGGAAAAACGGTATTAAAACTTTGTATTATACTAGAACTGAATCAGTGTTAAGAGGTGATATAGCTCAGCAAGCTATGAGCGAAGATTGTGTTGCTTGTGATGGTTAGAAAATTGTGGAGAAGCTGGGCAAGAGCACTAGGAGAGAAAACTGGTGAAACTGATAAAGATGCAGACAGAGTAGCAATGTTCAGAACTCTTATAATAATTCAGGCTATTATAACAAACTTACTTATTTCTTGGAACATACTTAAATAATTAAAGGGGCTAGCGCCCCTTTTTTTATATTACTTTGTATTTTGTTTTGCCTTTTTCTTTATAAGCTTTTAAGCATCTGTTCCTATTGTCTTCGTCATTAACGTAAGACACGTGGATCCAGTTGGGATTAGTATCTGTACCAAATTCCCATATAAGCTGATCAAAGTTTAGGTTTTCTTTTATCCATTGATACATCTCTGCATTGCTCTTATGTCCATAGACATCATCTAAGTCCATTGCTTGGCCTTTACAATGCTGAGAGGTTTTTGATCCTCCTATAGCTTCATTTAAAGCAGCTGATCTAAAAAACGATGTAACTTTAATTGCACCGCCAGCCCATTTGCGTAATGGTTCAAATATTTTTCTAGCAGTTAAACCCATTGTTTCAACTTGAACAGGGTTAGGAGTGTTATCTATATTCCTGCGCTTGGCTGTACTAGAGTGTATTGCTTCTGCGTATGTTATATGATCACTTATTTTTACCATTACTTTTTCTTTCTACCTTTTCTAGCCTTGCCTTTTACAGCATCATCTATATCACCAAGCTGATTACCAACTTCTTTAATAGCGCTAGCTACATCTGCTAGCTCTTGAGCTGTAAGCTTATATCTTTTTTTAATTTCTTCTACTGTAGCTATTGCTTTTTCATCTATAGTGGTTTTGCTCCATAAAGCGTTCCACATATCTTTCCAGTATTGTTTAGTTAATTTCCACATAATTTAAAATTTATCTGCCGTGTTTATTTCATTTATAGTTTGTTGTATTTCTATTAAATCTGTTGGCAGCATTAGATCTAATCCAGCTTTAAAAACTTTTTCTTTAATACCGTTTTTAAATATTAATAACGTAGGTGCCATACGTATTCTGTATTTCTTTTTTGCTTTAGGCGCTTTAGCTATATCTACCCTATAGTATGTAGCGTTTTTAATCTTGTTCCACTCTGCGAAGCAGTTTTCTTTATTAAAATCAGCCCAAAACTCTACAACTATTGTTTCAAAGTTGTTTTCACCAAATGAAGATACTTGTGCTATTTTAGACTCAAAGTCTTTGTCATCGATCCAATATTTTTCAGGAACGCTAACTTGTGCTTGTAGATTAAATGTTAATGCTAATAGAATTAATTTAATTGCTTTCATATTTAATTGTCTTTTTGAATCTCGTAAATTCTTTCGTCTAATTTATCTAATTTTTCTAATATCATTTCAACATCATCTTGAGTGTCCATGATTGTATTACGTATAAGCTCATCTTTTAACTCCCACTCTGTTTTAGATATTGTGGGCTCAGGCAATGTCATTGCTAAAGCTATATCTGCCTGCATAACAAAATACATACTAGCTAAAGATATTACTCCTCCTACTATTAATCCTATAGTTTTTAAATCTAAAGTTATTTTTGTGTTTTCTCCTATTTGTGGTGCAGGTTCAGCCATTACTTAAGTGTTACGTTTATTCCAAAGTTAGTGTTAAATATTTCACGATCCCAAAACTTTACATATTCAGCTTCGGCAAACAAACCTACTGTTTTCCAAAGTTTCCAACCAAACATTATGCCGCCTTGCATATCTTGCCACTGCTCTAGCTTTGAGTCTTCACGAAGACCACCTTTTCCCCAATTGTTTCTATTTAAGTAGCTAAAGTCAATATCGCCTTTTAAGTATTTGTGATAACCTAATATCAAGTTGCCGTAAGCGTGAAGCCAAAAGTTGTTTTGATAATGATAAAAGTCAAATCCAATAATAGGTGCTATTTCACCAAATGGATCTAGCAAATCCCAAGCTCTGTTATTAAAGTCTAACATTAAATCTCCAAACACATTGTTTCTAAATTCAATATCGCTGTCAGCAACTCTTCTACCTTCTTCATCTACCCAGTACCAGTCGTATCTTGTTTCTTCTTCACCAGTTATAGGATTAGTGCTTGTTTCTTCGTAAAATACATCTGTATAACCGTATTGATATCCTAGTGAATACCAAGGATTAGAAGGAAACTCTATTTCATTTCCGTCTGGATCTGTAAAAGTTTCTGTTTCGTTTAACCATATCTCTATAGGATTGTAGCCAAAAGCTTGCTCATGTGTTCTATATATTGCACCAGCAGATATACTAAGCTTATTACCTATAGGTGCTCTAAGTCTAACTTCAGCGGATTGATATTTAAATCCTACATTACCAGCTTGACGCTGCTCAGCTTTTATAATATGATACTTGCCTGTGTGACGTATGAAATATCTAGAGTTTTCAAACTCATCGCCGCGTTGACGTTCTTTTTCATAGTGAAACAAATACTCTAAACCTTGTACCGCAGCAGTTGGCGCTGATAAAGCTATATTGTTTTCTGTACCGTTGTAAAAGTTAGGTTTATTTTCATAGCCAAATCTAGCTAGCTTGCGTATACCAAAACCTATTCTATAATCGTTTGGAAAATACTCAGTAACGTCTACTACTTGCGGTACGTCATATAAATTACCATCAGCTGGCGGTCTTACGAAATAATCTTTACGAGGCGTTTCAAATGAATTTGAAGTATTACCAGCAGCATATACGCTAGAATACTTAAAAACATTGTCATATATTTTTTTAAATAGCTGCGCGTCTACATTTATGCTATACACGCACGCTAAAAATACTAGTAATAGTTTTTTCATGTTTATTGTTTTATGATACGTTACTTTTTGAGCTTCTACGTTTGCCCATACCTACCTTTTTCTTAGCGCGTACAACTTTGCTTCGTTCAGCTTTAGTCATTTGACTCCANGTTTTAGGAGACTTGCTACTTACTTTTCTAGATGGTCTACATACTTTTGTACGTTTATTTTTAGCAGATCCGCACGGATTACCTTTTTCGTCTTTCCACTTTTCTTTAAACCAACGCTTAAGAGCTAGTCCGGACTTTGTTTTTCTAACAGCCATTACTTTCTTTTATTTTTTTTACAACTACCTTTACTAAAGGCTTTTCTACCTTTTACAGGTGAATATCCGGGCCAGCATCTGCCTTTTTTCTTTTTAGCTTTACTAGGCATTACTTTTTACTTTTATTGCCCCAGTTTTTAGCACCAACCTTACGGCATTTAGCTATAGCACCACTAGCGTAAGCTGATGGAAACACTTTATATCTTTTTTTAACTTTGTGGTAACATGCATCTTTTGGCATAATATTTTATTTTAAAGGTTGTGTTTTAAATTTTCTTGTTCTAAATCCACCAGCTTCAGCTTTTTCTTTTTTATCTTTATCATCTTCAATACCTAGCTGCCAACCTGACCACCCTAACATTAAAGCTATTCTTTCCCAGTCTTCCAAATCTTGACTTAAAGCATCGTTAATGTTTTGAGTTTTGATTAATAATCTATCAAGAGGAATGTTTGTTGTAGCTGATATAACTTTTGATCCTGACTCTAATGCTGGGTTATTTATATTAAAATTTTCAAACTCACCTTTTTTAGCAAATTGTATAGTTCTACCTGCAGAAGCTATTTTTCTATATTTAGATGATATAGGCGGGCTTATATTTAAAAAGTCTATAGCTGCTTTTTCATATTTAGGTTGGTTTTTCTCTGATTCTTTATATATTCTAAGCGCAGCGTCTTTTGCAGCGGCTGCTGCAGCTCCATACATACCCATACCTCTTAGTAAAGAATTAGCCATACCATTTGCTACATCTACGTTTTTTTGTTTTTTCTTTTCATCATCTTCATCGTCACCAAAAGCTAAAGCAAATAATCCTTGCTGCAAAGCATTAAACATTAAGTTTTGTGCAAAAGTATAATAAACTATCTTAGATATATTAGTCTTTGCATCTCCTCGGCCGTTTTTAAGGTCTAAAGCAGACTTTTTTATTATTCTAGCGTACTGAGATGGTGTATTTGCAAAAGCAAGTACTAAACGACCTAACGATCCTGATTGTTGTTGACTAATCATATCAGGTCTACTAGACTGTTGAGACACTTCTGCTGTTTCTCTAAAATCTTCAAAAGCTTGTTTCTCTGCTTCAACTTTTGATAAACCCTGTTTTTCGTATGTTTTAATTCTATTGCGATAAAAAGTAGAGCCACCAGATGCAATAGCAAAACTATCTGCTAACTGTGTAGGTGTAAAACCAAATCTTAATATTTCGTTTATAACACCTCTAACACCACCCTTTTTAGCCATTTCAGCAATATCAGCTTCGTTAACGTTTAGCTTTAAGCCGTCTCGTCTAGCTACTAAGAACTCAGAGTTAAACAACTTGCTAAAGTCAGACCAGTATTGTTTTTGATTAGCAAAAGCTTTACCTGCAGCAAATATGTTATTGTCTTTAAAGTTTATAAAGTTTGTTGCTGACAATGTTTGAAGCACGGCAGATCTAGTGTTAAAAAACATTATAGCACCAACAGATCCGTTAATCCAGTCTGTGAGCTTGCCTGTTAAGCTATCCATGCCATATGTTCTGTTTCTACCAGTTTTCATGCGCAAAAGCATGTTTTCCATTGCTTTACGATATTGAACACCATACGCTGCTTCTAACTTGTTTAAGTTATCTTTAGAAAATATAATGTCAACATTTTTTTGCCACTGCTCTAAGTGTTTAGCTCTTTTAGTTGTATTTATACCTTGTAAAAGATCTGTAGTTATACTACCAGTTAACCAACTGTTTTGAGGCTTAGCATAACCATCACCTCTATTTATACTTATAAGCTGATCACCAAACTGTTTTAATTCAGGATTTTTATTAACAGATTTTAATAAACTATTTAAATCACCTTTATTTATGCCAGGTATTTCCATACCTTGCTTATTCCATATATAAGCTCTTACAGCTTGTTCTTTTGTAAAACCTGTGTTTGGATCTGTTTTTCTTAAATTTTTAGGCACAACACCTATTTCTTTTTTAATCGCTTTATAATCTCTCATTAAAGCTAAACGCTCTGATGTTATAAGATTATTAGCTTTAGCAAACGGCTTTAATAAATTTTTATCGTAAAAAGCTAAATCAGCATCACCTTGCTTGTTTTTACCTAATGTTTTATATAATAAACCTACAAAATCTTCAGCTGATGGTGATATAAATATATCAAACTTACCTTTTTTAGCACCTTGAACTGCAGCTCTTGCTTCAGATATTTTTTGTCTAGCCCCAATACCTGTAGATCTTTCTAATATTCTATTAAATTCAGCGTTTAAATTTTTAGAAGCAAAAGTTACGTTTTCGTTGCTAATTAAATTTGATCCAACCATTTCTTTTAAAACAGCCTGCTGTTGTTTTGCGTTAAGGTTTGCAAAGTTTTGTAAGTAACCAGGTTTGTTTTTAAGTTGCTCTGAAAATAATCTTCTAGCAACAACATCTCTCATCTCAGAAGAACCTATTTCTTTTGAAGACATTGTTTGTCCTAGTTGCTTTATAGACTCTAAAGTTGGTTTAATAGTTTTTGGATTACTAAGGTTAAAACCAGATTCTGTAGTAACACCTTCTAGCTTTGGAAAAGCTCTTTGATTTAGTTTATAAATACCTGTTTCACCTATTTGGTTACGAACCATTCTAATACTAACAGATGCTTCACCTTGCAATTCAGGAATGTTATTAATTTTAAGCTTGTTTTTACCCATCCAAAACACGCCTTTTTTGTTTAAATCTATATAATTTACACCTTTTTTATTGTAAAGTTTAGATATAATACTAGCATCTGTTGTTACAGATAAATTGGTTTTGTTTTGAAAACCTTTAGCTTTTAAATGTTCAAAAACTTCTTTTTGAGCATATAAAAATCCGTCTTGTATTTCTGCTTTATATCCATTTTCTTTTGCAAATCTAACGCCTTCGTTATTAAATTCTGTTATTGCTTGTTTATGCTCTTTAGAACTTGCAAGATCAGATATTTCTTTACTGAGCTCAGGAGTTAAAACATCTGTAGTAAATTCTACTTTACCTTCAACATTTTTAACCGTAAAGCTACTCATTTGAGCTTTGTCATTGAGCTTTAACTCTATGTTCATTTCAACATTTCCAGACTTTATAGTTAAATCACCAGCTCCTTTATTGCTAAAACCACCTCTCATACTAACTTCAACGCCTTTTATGTTCGCTGTTTTTATTACATTTTTAGCAAAAGCTTCATATTGTATACCTTTGTTTTTAGCTTGTATGTCTTGAAAAACACCAACTTTCCATAAATCAGCTTCAAAATAGTTTTCTAAAGCTTCTTTAATTTTAACATCTTTTATGCTATTTAAAGCCTCTTGTTTATTGCCGTTTATATATCCATTTAAAACAGTATTAAAATCTTTTTCAACGTTTTTACCGCCAACAACAGCTTTAATTCTTTTTACTTCAGCGGTTCCAAGCCTGTCTATTGCTGTTTTTACGTTTTCAGATATTTTAGCAGAAGCCATAGTAACAGATTTACCAGCGGCAATGTCTGCTACAAGCTGATCAGTAGGTTTTTCTTGTGCTTTTATTTTATCTCTTACTAGCTTATTAGTAGTTAATTGAGTATATAGCTTTGCAGAATTTTTAAGAAGCTGTCCTATAGTTGCTTGTAATTCTCCTTTTGGTAAAACTCTAGGTATGCCTGCTTCTGTTATACCTAAATCTAAACTAAATTTTTGGTAAGCTTTTTGAAAAGCTGGATTAAAAGTTGAACCTCTAAATTCGGGCTTCAATCTATATACATCTGTTTGAGATGTTTTACCTCTACTTCTACCTCCTGGACTAGTAATAATTAAATTTTCTCTAAAACCTGGTTCACCTTCAACATTTTTAAAAGGCTCATAAAAATAATCTAAAAGTATTTGTGAAGCTCTAGGTGTTATTGCGGTGCCTTGAATATTAGCTGAAACTTCTAATTTTTTACCATCTACACTTGCTTTTTTTGGTGCAACATTAAATTCAGGTAGTATTTTTAAAAAACTTAATCTATTATTGTCTTTTATAAAAAATTGTTGGATATTAGTAGCAGATTCAACAGCGTCTAAATATTTACCTTTCATAATTTTACCTGCTAAATCAGCTCCCCATATTTGCTCAGCAACTTCGTTAGCATATTTAGAGCTAACTTTTTTCATGCTTAAATCTTCAGTTATTTCAGACTTAATAGATATATTTTTAGGAACACCTGTAAATTTAGTGGGATCAATCAAAGGCGCGTCTTTTGGCTGTGATGAAAGTTCTTTAGGCTCGCCCATGCTTTCTGCAACTGCTAAATCTTTAGCTTGATCAGAGTCTAAGCTTGTTTCTTGTTTTATTTTTTCTGCTTCTATAGCTAAATCTTTTTTAGCTTCTAATTTAGCAAAATTAGCATTAGCAAAAATAAATTCACCAAAACCAGAAGGACCCACAGTAGTACCATCTTTTCTTTTAGCTTCAGGATTAAAATTAAAAACTCTAAAAGTAATTTCATCAAGAGCTAAATCACCTTGTTTTTGACTAGTTTGCTTACTTCTTATGTAATTATTTATAACACCATTTTCAGCTAAAGCATTGGCTATAGAAACTGCAGAACTTTCGTTTCTCATAAAAGAATTAAAATCTGCTTTTGTTTTTATATTATCTGGAATAAGTGATTTTATTTCTTCTAATGGTTCTTTTCTACTTTTTATTTTAGAAGATGCTTTTGTTACGTCTATAACTTCTCCAGAATTAGCAAGATCTTTTAATTTTTTGCCATCTATAATTATTTCTTCAAAAGCTTTAAATTTATTTTTAATAGCAGCGCTTGATCCGCCTTCTGCCACTTTGTTTACACTATATAAAAATTCTAAAAGCTCTGCTCCAGTTCTAAAATTATTTTTATTAGTATAATCTAATCCTACTTTATTAGCTATATTTAAAGTAGATCTTTTTAAGTTATTAATAAGACCTTTTTCTAGTAATAATTCTCTATATTTAGGTTGAGATAAAAACTCAACAACATTCATAACGTATTCCTCAGGTGTTGTAGCGGGTTTTTCTTTATAAGCTTCTTTTATAGCTTGCTCGAAACTTAAACCTGTTTTATCACCTATATTAAAAGACTGATCTTTTAAAGCATTGTTAACATCTTCTTGTATTCTTTCTTTAAAAATACTAGCAGCTTTTGTATTACTATTAAAAGCAGCTTTCATAAATACATGACCAACCTCTTGAGCTAAAACACCGGGCTTATATTGATTTATATCTACTCTAATAGTTCTATTTACAGGATCAAACTCAGCTTTATTGCCTTCAGATAAACCACCTTGCTGTATATTTAGCTTTAAGTTTTTCATAACTCCGGCTTCCATCAAATTGTCAAAAGATTTGCTTATTCTTCGCTCTGCCGCTGCTACGTTTGCTTCGTACTTGTTTATAAATCTTTGAGCTTCTTTTATATCACCACGTGTTGATTCTGTATTTTGAATTATTTTTCTCAAAGCATTAACCTGTTGCTGCTGATCTCCAATATTTAAATCATTAAAAGGTTTATCGGCGTAAGATAAATCTCTTTGTAAATCTTGTGCTAAAGCCATTTTTTTATTAAGCTCAGCGCCTTTATACTCTCCAGCTATAATATTAGACTCAATTTTTTCAAGAAGTTGCCTTCTTCGTCTTATACTTTGAAAATCTTTAGCTTTTGCTCTTTGCAAACCTAAAAAACCAAAAGTAACAGCAGTGACAGCAGACTCTTGTGTAAAAGCATCCATGTCACCGTAAAAATCCTCCATTGATCTCATGAAGTCTTTATCGCCTATTAAATGCTCATATGCAGCTTCAGCTATTTTAGCTCCTTCAGTACCAGCTACACCACCAACAGCACCACCAACGTATTTTTCTAAAACATTATTAACAGCAGCTGCTTTACCTGTAAACTTAGGTATAAGTTTTCCAACAGCTCTACCACCAATAAAAAAACCAGCACCCCCACCTGTTTTAGCTTCACCTAATGTAACAGCTTCAAACTTAGCTTCTTCAAGCATAGAGCCTAAAGCAAAAGCCATTAATTTTTGTTTTCTAGTTCCTTGTGAAAGATTTCTTATAATGTTAGTAATACCAGTAGCACCAGCTACTTTATTGGCAACAGCAAATTTAGCAAGCTCAGGTACAAAATAACCTACACCTTCAGTAACTTTCATACCAAAACCTCTTTCAAAGTTTTCTTCTTGCTCTTTAGTAAGTTCTATATTAGCATTGTTAAAAAGAGTTTGTAATTGATCAAGTTCCTTACGCTTTGTTGTACCTATTTTAGATATTGCGTCTTCACCAAAAGTTGCTTCTAAGACAGTTTCTCCAAATCTTTCTATATAATCATCTGCTTTTATCTTTATTGAAGCAGGATCAACGTTAAGTATGTAAGAGCTTGTTAAAGCTTCTTTTTCTAAACCTAATTGTAGTCTTTCTTTTGCTATTGACTTTAATTCATCACCCAACACAGGCACAATACCGCCTTCTGGATTATATATAGAGCTTTGAAGCAATTCTTTTTGATCTTGATAGTTTAATAAATCTTGATATCTAACATCTTTAAATACGCCGTCTTGCGCTTCATAACCCATTTGACCTAACTGTATTGCAAACATGCCATCAGTTGGTTTTAAATCTATAGTTTTTAATAAGTCTTCTTGAATATTTCTAGAATCTAAGTTATGTCTAAAAAACTCTCTTTCTAAAAGCTCTAAATTAAGTGAGTTATACTCTTGTTCTAGTTTTTCAACTTCTTTTTTGTAGTCGTTAACATCAGAAGCTTCAACAGCCCCTGTTAAATCTAACTTAGCACCTGTTGTTGGATCAAATAAATACGAATATTGTTTTATGTTTTTACCAGTCTTTGGTGAAAGCTGCATTTTTTCAAAAGCATCATTTATTAAAGGTTTTAACCTTATTAAATTATCTTGAGCTTTTTTTGCGTCTCCGTATTTTAATTGTTTTTGATATCTTCTAGCTTCTTGTATTAATAAAGCATACGCTTTTTGATCTTTATTTAAATCTTGCGCAAAGTCTTCAAAACCTTGATTTATTGTTGGTTGGTACACGCCCTCTTGCCTAGCTGTATCTACTTGTTTATTTTTTTCTGTATTAAAAAAATTTCTTTCTTTTTTAGCTAGGTTAGATATTTCACTTTCTAAAATAATATCTAAAAACTGATTAGGAGGTAGTTCTTTACCTTGAAATGCTCTACCAGTTTTATAGTTTTCCCTTGCTGCTTTAAGTACTTTATCTTCAACACCATTAGCAATAAGCTCTTCAACCGTACCTCCTTCAATGTCTAATTTATATATACCATTGTTAGCTAAAACAGATTTAACACTTGATCTAAAATCTTGTATTAAAGGTTTTTGTCTATCAATGTTTTCTTGTTTTACTTTTTGTTTAACAGCTTCAGAAACTTCTAGTTGAGGTCTTTCTATTTGTATTTCTTGCCCTGGAGTAACTTTTGGAGATTGTAATTCTATGCTTTTAAAATCAGCAACTTGTTGCTCAGAAGCAGGCTTTCTTTTTATTTTTTCATCTATATCATTTAATAGAGAATCCAAAGAAGTATCTACCTGCGGTAATTCCGTAT
>JGI24006J15134_10001993_pt1 | contig 11474 bp, 17 predicted proteins | sample LinPmetageLP53_FD_15134 | JGI IMG/M metagenome (IMG submission 15134) | reverse complement strand
CCCCCCTTATATTTGAAAAGGCCCCCCATAGGAGTCCCAGATAAATGTAACAATACCCCCCACCCCTAAAAGTTCTTAGCCCCCGTCTTGCTTGCACTTTGTTATAAAAGCTAATACACTCCGCAAATCCAGTACTCACTAGGTACTTGCGCGAATGCCAAATGTTAAAATTGTTCCTACCAAGGACAAACCAGTCCCCTATGATTTGGGGAATGAAAAACCTGCGACCGTGCTAGAAAAGATGGCCGTTGCAGCAAACACTGTAGAACTCCAAGAGGCACTAGGTTCAGTCCTAGACCTGCCCAAAGCTGACCTAGATCGAGAGAAGAACCTTATCGATGACGCGGTCAAGCGTAAGAAGACCCAGAATCTATCCCAACCCAACACTGCTTTTGCTGCTGCGGCTTTTTTGCGCACCTATGGTCAACAGCTTGCTATGGATGCAGCCCAAGCCCGCGCCGCCATTACAAATAAGCTTATGGAGCTTGCTAACTGTGGAGACGCTCGATACGAGCTTAAGGCCCTAGAACTCTTAGGCAAACACAGCGACATAGGCATATTCACGGACCGTAGTGAAATTACGATAAACTATAAAGACCCTGCGGACCTTGAAAATGAAATCAAAGAACGTGTTAAGCGGTTACTGAATGCGAGTCTAGTAGAAACTGTGCCGTTAGATCGGTCTTTAGATGAAGAGTTGGGTGTGTTTGAGGCAGAACCTAGTATGGCTGAAGAATTGGAAGACTTACTAGATGCTGGGGATGAGCTTGATCAACCCACTTGATAACATATCCCTTAAGGATATACCGCAGATACTTCCGTTATTATCCGTGCCCGAGCAAGAGCAGCTGTTAGCTCAGCTGGGTCACTTAGAAAAGCTAAAACACAAAACTTTAGTACAGGACAAGTTCATTGAATTCGTTAAGTACGTATGGCCGACGTTTATCAGTGGTAGGCACCATGCAATTATGGCTGAGGCGTTTGAGCGTGTCGCTCGTGGGGATTGTAAGCGCCTCATTATTAATATGCCTCCTCGCCACACTAAGTCTGAGTTTGCTAGTTATCTACTGCCTGCATGGTTTTTGGGGAAGTTCCCCCATAAGAAGATTATTCAGACGTCACACACAGCAGAGTTAGCGGTAGGTTTCGGTCGTAAAGTACGTAACCTTGTAGACCAAGAGAACTATGGCGAGGTTTTCCCTGACTTAAACTTACAGAGTGACTCTAAAGCAGCGGGAAGATGGAACACCAGTAGGGGTGGAGACTACTTTGCTATCGGTATTGGCGGTGCGGTTACTGGTAAAGGTGCGGATTTGCTCATTATTGACGACCCGCACTCGGAACAAGAGGCTGCTATGGCCGACACCAACCCCGAGATATATGACAAGACTTACGAGTGGTACACATCAGGCCCACGTCAGCGTCTACAACCGGGTGGAGCTATTGTTGTTGTCATGACGCGGTGGTCATTACGTGATCTGACCGCCCAAGTACTAAAATCTGCCGCCCAAAGGGGTGGAGAAGAGTGGGAAGTTATTGAATTTCCTGCCATTATGCCGAGTGGTAACCCACTATGGCCTGAATTTTGGCCCCCCGAAGAGCTTGCGGCGCTAAAAGAAGAACTGCCCAACTCTAAATGGATGGCGCAGTACCAACAACAGCCCACATCTGAAGCCTCGGCTATAGTTAAGCGGGAATGGTGGAATACGTGGGAAGAAGATGACCCACCTGACTGTGAATTTATTCTCCAGTCGTGGGATACAGCGTTTGAAGCCAATAATAGGGCTGACTATTCGGCATGTACTACGTGGGGAGTGTTTTTTAACGAGGAAAAAAACGCATATAACTTGGTATTGTTAAATGCGTACAAAGATAGACTGGAATTTCCAGAGTTAAAGCGTATCGTTATGGAACAGTACGACGAGTTTGCGCCTGATTCGTTAATTGTGGAGAAAAAAGCCTCGGGAGCGCCGCTTATTTACGAGCTGCGTGCTATGGGCGTCCCAGTGCAGGATTATACCCCTGTGCGAGGTACGTCTAACAACCCGAATAACAAGATGGCCCGGTTAAACTCAATTTCTGACATATTTGCTTCTGGTATAGTGTGGGCACCAGAAACCCGTTGGGCAGAAGAGGTTATTGACGAAGTTGCTAGCTTCCCCGCAGGGGAACATGATGACTATGTGGATGCTACTATTATGGCGCTACTGCGGTTTAGGCAGGGCGGGTTCTTACGCTTACCTTCTGATGAAAAAGAAGAAGATTCAATGTATAGAAAACGCCAAAGCGGATATTACTAAAGGATACTAAGATGGCAATTGAAAAAGGTTTATATGAGATGCCCGAAGGCATCGAAGACATGGGCGAAGCCGACGCCATAATAGCTATAGATGGCATGTCTGACGAGGGAGTTGAAGTAGTGCTGGAAGACGGCAGTGTAGAGATTACCTTTGGCGAAGAGATAGAAGAAATTGATGCTGCTCCGTTTGATGCAAACTTAGCTGACTACTTAGAAGACGGACAGCTTCAAGAAATATCAAGCGATCTGCTCGATGCTGTAGAAGGTGACAAGGCAGCCCGACGTGACTGGGCTGATAGCTATGTTGCCGGTCTTGATGTGCTGGGCATGAAGTACGAAGAGCGAACCGAGCCTTGGGAAAACTCTTGTGGGGTATACAGTAATGTCCTAGCGGAAGCAGCTATCCGGTTCCAAGCCGAGGCTATGAGTGAGACGTTCCCTGCCGTCGGGCCGGTAAGAACTAAGATTCTTGGAGAAATTACTCAAGACAAGGAAGACGCTGCCTTACGTGTTAAGACAGATATGAATTACGAGCTTACTGAAGTTATGGTAGAATACCGCCCAGAACATGAGCGGTTACTGTATTCACTCGGTTTAGCCGGTTCAGCGTTCAAAAAAGTGTATTTTGACCCTAGTTTGGGTCGTCAGATTGCCTTATATATCCCTGCGGAAGACGTAATTGTACCCTTCGGTGCCTCTAATATTGAGTCCGCAGAGCGCGTTACGCACGCCATGCGCAAGACAAAGAACGAAATGGTCAAGCTACAGGCTGCTGGGTTCTATCGAGACGTGGAGCTTGGCGACCCTATGTCGTTTTTCTCTGATGTTGAGGAGGCTAAGGCTGAGCAGTCAGGCGTTTCGTTAACTTCAGATGATCGCTATACTATATTTGAAGTCCATGCTGACCTGAATATTGACGGTGTAGATGGAGCAGACAATGAAGAGTCATTACAAGTCGCAAAGCCTTATGTGGTAACGCTTGAGAAGGGTACGGGTGAGGTACTAGCTATCCGCCGTAACTGGAACCCTGACGATTCTTTGACGCTCAAGCGTCAACATTTTGTCCATTATGCTTATGTACCCGGATTTGGATTTTATGGACTTGGACTTATTCACATTATTGGGGGCTACGCTCGCGCTGGCACTAGCATCATCCGTCAGCTCGTGGACGCTGGAACCCTATCCAATCTCCCCGGCGGGCTTAAGTCTCGCGGCCTACGAGTTAAGGGCGACGACACACCCATTGGCCCCGGCGAATTCCGTGATGTAGATGTGCCGTCCGGTTCTATCCGCGACAACATTATGCCGCTCCCTTATAAGGAGCCTAGTCAAACCCTCTTTGCTTTACTTAAGCAGATTACTGAGGAAGGCCGTCGTTTAGGGGCTATATCCGACATGAATATCTCTGACATGAGCGCAAATGCGCCTGTCGGAACTACTCTTGCGCTATTAGAGCGTACTCTTAAGCCTATGGCTGCGGTGCAATCCCGTGTCCATTTCTCAATGAAACAGGAGTTTAAATTACTCCGAAGGATCATTGCTGAGTACGCTCCGGAAGAGTACATATATGTGCCTGACCGTGGTGAACCTCGTGCGCGACGCGCCGATTACGCTATGGTGGAAGTAATTCCTGTCAGTGATCCCAATAGCAGCACGATGGCACAACGAGTTGTGCAATACCAAACCGTGTTGCAGATGGCACAGGCCACCCCACAAATTTATGACCTACCACAGCTGCATCGTCAGATGATCGAAGTACTAGGTATTAAGAATGCTGACAAACTTGTACCCGTTGAGGACGACATGAAACCTACTGATCCGGTGGGTGAAAACATGGGCGCTCTTATAGGTAACCCAATTAAAGCGTTTATGTACCAAGACCACCAAGCGCACATTGCTACCCATCAAGCGTTTATGCAAGACCCAATGATAATGCAAACTATTGGGCAAAACCCTATGGCGAACCAGATTATGGCTGCTCTACAGGCACATATCGCAGAACATACGGCTTTTATGTACCGCCGTCAGATAGAAGAAAAGATAGGCGCACCATTGCCGGGTATGGACGAGGAGTTACCAAGGGAGTTAGAGGTGCAAATCGCACAGCTACAATCGAAAGCGGCTATTCAACTTACGCAAGCGCATCAACAGCAACAGGCTAAGCAGCAAGCAGAGCAACAGGCACAAGACCCGCTTATTCAAATGCAACAACAAGAATTGCAGCTTAAGCAAGGCGAGTTGCAGCGGAAAGCTCAGAAAGATCAAGCGGATACGCAGCTTGATGCCGCAAGACTGCAACTTGATGCAGAGAAAGCCCAAACCACCGCTACTATTGAAGCGAGCCGCATAGCCTCACAGAATGAGCAGGCCCAAGCTAGGAACGATTTGGACGAAGCTAAAGCTATTTTAGACATGGCAAAAGTTAATAGAGGGAGTGAATAATGAAAGGAGTTAACCATTACAAAAGAGACGGGACTTTGTTTAAAGGTAATACACACAAGATGCCTGATGGCTCTTTGCACAGTGGAAAAAACCATAGCAAAGGTAGTGTGAAGTTATTTCATCTAAACGAGCTGTCAGCTACGGCAAAAAAGAGAGCTAAATAAGTGGAGCAAATAATAAAAGACATGCTTCTTGCGGATGGGTTTGAGAAGGCATTTATTGGCGTTGGCGAGCGTTGTGGGCAGCCTGACTTGGCGGTCTACGATAGGGGTAAGTGCTTAGAAATACTACAGGCAGACCAAAACATGAGCTACGAAGAAGCTGAAGAGTTTTTTGAGTTCAACGTACTGGGTTCGTGGGTGGGAGAACAAACTCCCATGTTTGTAGACCGTGAAGGAGTGGATACGTAATGGCTAAAACCGTCTTTGACGTGCTGAACGACAAACTTACAGAGCAGAAACGCTCTAGCGAAGAATTCTTAGTTTCGGGTGGTCCCAAAGACTACGCGGGGTATAAGGAGGTGTGTGGTGTGATTCAAGGTCTAAACATTGCACTTAGAGAAGTAGGCGACCTTTCGCGTAATAATATGGAAGACGAAGATGACTGAAACAATAACCGTTAGTGGGGTCAGCGCTACTGCTGAAACAACACCCACAATGACTGCGTTAGAACGAAAAAGAAACGAGCGTATTGAAGTAGAAACAGTAAAAGAGGCAGAGCTAGAAGCCTCTATACCTAAACCTGTGGGCTACAGGGTGCTTATTGCCTTGCCTAACGTCGAAGATACTTTCGGGGAAAGCGGGCTTGTTAAGGCAGAATCTACCCGTCGAGAGGAATATATCCTATCTACTGTTGGGTCTGTACTTGATATGGGTAAAGAAGCTTACAGTGATAAAGAGCGTTTCCCTACTGGGCCTTGGTGCAAAGTAGGCGACCATGTGATGTTCCGAGCCAACACCGGTACGCGTTTTAAGGTTGGTAATCAGGAATTTCGCTTAATGAATGACGACTCTATTGAAGCCGTCGTAGACGATCCGCGAGCTGTTTCGCGAGCATAAGGAATAGACCATGCCTAGACAAAACGTAGAGTTTGAGTTTCCCGATCCTGATAAAGACGAAGCAACTCAAGAGGTTGAAGTAGATGTTATGGAAGAAGACGCGCCCCTTGAGATAGAAGGTGCTGTGGGTCGAGAAGACATGAAGTCCGCTAAAGATAAAGATGTTATTAAAGCGGGCGAAGTAGAAATTGAAGTGGAGGACGATACTCCAGAAGCCGACCGTGGGCGAAAGGCATCCCCGCCACCAAAAGAAGTGACCGAGGGGGAGTTAAAAGATTATTCCGATGTGGTTAAAAACCGTATTAAGAACTTAAGTAGGGGTATTCACGACGAGCGTAGGGTTAAAGAAAAAGCCCTTCGAGAACGCAACGCGTTAGAAGATTATGCTAAAAACCTCATAGCTGAAAATAACAAGCTAAAAGGTACGGTTGATAAGAACCAAGAAACTTTGCTTGCGCAGGCTAAGCAAACGGTAAAAGGAGAACTAGCCGCAGCAAAAAGACAATATAAGGACGCGTATGAGGCAGGTGACTCAGATGCTATTGTTGATGCTCAAGAGGCTATAGCTACAGCTAAAATACGAGGGGATAAGGTAGCAAGTTTTAAACCTGCGCCTTTACAGAAAGAAGAAACTCCTGTACAAGTACCTCAACAACCTACTGAAACTCAAGAATTTCGTGATAAGCAAGCGGTATCTTGGGCGGAAGAGAATTCTTGGTTTGGTGAACAAACTCCCAACGGGTTAGAAATGACCGCGTTTGCACTGGGGTTAGACGCTAGACTTAAGGAAGAGGGGGTAGACCCCCAATCAGATACTTACTATGAGAAGATTAATTCTCGTATGCGACAAGTATTTCCCGATCAATTTGATGACGGGATAGAGGATGAACCAGAAGAGACAAAGAGAAAATCTAGCAATGTGGTTGCACCCGCTACGCGGAGCACAGCGCCTAACAAAATTAGGCTCACACAATCACAAGTTGCTATCGCAAAAAAACTTGGAGTCCCACTGGAAATATACGCCAAACAGGCTGCTGCATTAATGAGGAAACAATAATGACTCAGAATCGACAAAATAGAGACACGGAAACCCGTGAGCAAACTGTACGTAAGAAGGCGTGGGCGCGGCCAACAGTGCTGCCTGATCCTATTCCTCAAGACGGTTACAAGTTCCACTGGGTTCGCGTAAGTACTATGGGTCAACCTGATTCTACTAACGTTTCTTCAAAATTACGTGAAGGTTGGGAGCCAGTACGTGCAGAAGACCACCCCGAGATATTTAGTGACGCCGTTGATGACGTGCGTTTCAAAGATAATGTCATTGTTGGTGGGTTAATGCTATGTAAGGCCCCAATAGAACTCGTTGCAGAACGTACTGAGTACTACGAAAAATTAACGGAGTCTCAAATGCAATCTGTTGACCAAGGTCTTATGCGCGAAAACGATCCTCGTATGCCCCTATTTAACGATAGGAAGACGAAGGTTACTTTCGGCAAAGGAAATTAACTTTATTTTAGGAGTTTAAAATGGCTTATCCAACAGTCAGTGCTCCCTACGGTTTTCAAGCAATTAACCGCGTAGATGGTACGCCTTATGCAGGTCAAACTCGCCTTATTCCTATAGCGAGCACCTACAATACGGCTATCTTTGCAGGTGATTTGGTTAAAATCGTGGCGGCAGGCACAATCGAGAAGTTCACTGGCACTACTACTGGCTCCCCTTCGGGCGTCTTTGTAGGTGTTCAGTACGTCAATTCAGTGAGCCAGTTTACACCGGCTCAGTACTACCCCGGCACTAGCGTTACAGAAGCTTTTGCTATCGTAGTTGACGACCCACTAGCGGCCTTTAAAGTCGCTGTCACTGCTGCTAACAGCTCCATGTCTTCGGCGGCTCGCGCTGCTGTAGGTTCTAACATGTCTGTTTTGGTAGGTACGGGTGACACCGCTACTGGAAACTCTGGTGCGTCAGTACTAGCAGGGTCTGAAGCTACTACCGCAGGTCTAGTTGTGCGCGTTATTGACACAGTAGATGAAACTAAAACCGCTGCTGATGCTTTTGTAGAGATAGTCGTAAAGATTAATCTGCATCAGTACAACAACACAACTGGCGTATAAGGAGACTAGCAAATGGCTATTTCAAGAGCGCAACTCCTTAAGGAGCTACTACCGGGTCTAAACGCCCTATTTGGTCTCGAATACGAAAAGTATGGCGACGAGGCCGCTGCAATCTTTGAAACCGAGTCTTCTGATCGGTCTTTCGAGGAAGAAACTAAGTTGTCAGGTTTCAGTGCCGCACCTGTTAAAGGTGAAGGTTCTGCAATCGAGTATGACAATGCGCAAGAAGCGTGGACTGCTCGTTACACTCACGAGACAGTTGCAATGGGCTTCTCGCTCACTGAAGAAGCAATCGAAGATAACCTCTACGATTCACTCTCTTCACGTTATACAAAGGCACTAGCCCGCGCTATGGCGTACACTAAGCAAACCAAAGGTGCTGCTATTCTTAACAACGCCTTTGCTGCCGGTACTACGTACGGTGATGGACAGCCACTATGTTCGACTGCTCATCCTCTTGTATCTGGCGGTGTAAACTCAAACACTCCTGCTGTTGCTGCTGACCTTAACGAGGCTTCACTAGAAGCTGCCGTTATTCAGATAGCTGGTTGGACTGATGAGCGCGGTCTGCTTATTGCAGCTAAACCTACTAAGCTTGTTATCCCACCTGCGTTGCAATTCGTTGCTACTCGTTTGTTGGATACCAATCTTCGTGTCGGTACAGCGGATAACGACATCAATGCCATGAACAACAACGGTACAATTCCGGGTGGTTACACAGTTAACAACTACCTGACTGATACCAATGGTTGGTTCTTGATGACGGACATTCCTAACGGCCTGAAGCACTTCGTTCGCTCTGCTATGAGTAATAGCATGGACGCAGACTTCGATACAGGCAATAGTCGCTATAAGGCTCGTGAGAGATACAGCTTCGGCGTATCTGATCCACTGGGCATCTTCGGCTCACCGGGCGCTTAATAAGCAAACGGTATTTAGCTTGGGGGCTTCGGCCCCCTTTCTTTGTTGTTTCAAGTTCCCCTTGAAGCTTGGCCCGTCCTAACCGACGGGCTTTTTTATTTGTGCATTACAGAAATAAGTGTTATATACTGAACGCATCCCGGGAATCATCCGGTGCTTCTGACAGTCCCGGCTGACGACATGCAGACAGAGCACCCCATCACTCGCATGTGAGGAATATCAAAATGGCTAGAACCACATTCTCCGGTCCCGTCCGCTCGTTAGCTGGATTTATCAGCGCGGGTGTTAAAAACCAAGTTACCCTAGTTGCCGGTCAAACTCTGACTGTTGAACCTGTCACTAACAATGTGACAGGCGTAACTGTTGTCGGTAATGCAGGCAAAATGAACATAACAGGCTTTGACCTTGCGGGCGGAGCAAGCACTTTAACTCTCCCCCTTGTTAGAGATGCAACTCCAACCGACGCTACAGACCCCGATCAAAATAATAACTTTGGTGCGGTAATTAAAATCTTTTTAGGCAACACTCTAGCCAATGACCTTGTTATTAGCTGTCAAGGTGACGACAAGCTTACTGGCACAGCTTTAATTATGGGCGCGGCAGGCGCGGTAACTGGATTTACTACTAATGCTAATTTCTCAGACGTGAATGTCACATTAAACGGCACCACAAAAGGTGGAATAGTTGACACTGTTGTCACGTTTACTTCTGTGGCCGAGGACAGATGGTTTGTAGAAATGGTAGGCGTAGGCTCTGGTACAACTGTAACGCCTTTTAGCTAAAGTTTAATTTAATCAAAGACTTAGGAGACTATTATGTCTGATAAAATATTTGGAATACCTGTAGGTGGAGCAGAAGCTCCTGTAAAAGTAGCTAAAGCTCCTGAAAAGAAAGCAGCTAAAGCAGCTAAAGCGGCTTAGCCAATAAACTACTTACTTTTAAGGAGTAATTTATGGCTGATACAATAACGACGCAAATAATCCAAGATGGCAGCAAACAGGCGATCATTAAGGTTACTGCGGTTGTAGGCAATACAGACGTAGTAACTAGCACAATGGTTGATGTTTCTACGTTATCGGTTGATCCGGTTAGCCGTAGAGCTTGTACTGGTGCCGTTCTGGCAAAGCTTACTTATGTCGGTGTTGGTGTAGGGGTCAAACTAGAATGGGATGCGAATGCTAACGTCCTTATCTTTGACCTGCCCGTGAACTGGACAGAGGACTATGATTTCTCTGACTATAGCGGTATACCCAACAACGCTGGGACTGGTAAAACTGGCGACATCGTAGCTACTACGGTATCTCCATCTGCCGGGGATACCTACACCTTTATATTTACTGTGAACAAGCAATATGGCTAAGCAAGTAGATAAGAAAGCGATGGCTTGTAATAAGCCAAGACGAACTCCGTCCCATGCTAAGAAGTCTCATGTAGTTAAGGCTTGTGAGGGTGGGAAGGAGAAAGTTATTCGCTTTGGTGAACAAGGTGCTAGCACTGCTGGTAAACCCAAGTCCGGCGAGTCTGCCAAGATGAAGGCTAAGCGCAAGTCGTTTAAGTCCCGTCACGGTAAGAACATCGCTAAAGGCAAAATGAGCGCAGCCTACTGGGCTGACAAGGTTAAGTGGTAGGAGAATAGATATGCCAAAAGGTGGACAGAAACAGGAAAAAAAGGTAAAGCGGAAAAACAAAAAAACTGCGGCGAAACTTAATGAAGAGCTAAAAGCTAAGCAAGAAAAGTTGGGATTCCGCAACAGCCTCCGTGACAAGTATGGCGCTAAGCTAGACGACCCTACTTTTACCTTAGTTACCCCCAATAAGCAGGACACTATTGGACTTAAGTCAGGCGGTAAAATCCGTGGCTACGGCATGGCTCGTGGCGGTAAAGTTTGCAAGATGCGCTAATGCCGAGCAAAAGCAAAGCACAACATAACTTAATGGCGGCAGTAGCGAATAACCCTAAGTTCGCCAAGAAAGCGGGCATCCCGCAAACGGTAGGAGCAGATTACATGAAGGCAGATAAAAAAGTTATGGAGTACAACATGGGTGGCCCGCTAAAAATGGTAGAGAAGGGCGGTAAGAAAGTCCCATTCTACGCGGCTGACGGCGTAGGCAAGATGAACATGGGCGGTACGGTTATGCCATACAAAGCTGGTGGCTTTATAGGTGACGGAATTGCTATCCGAGGTCGAACTAAAGGCCGAATGGTATGATGAAGTGCCGGGGTATGGGCAAAATGAAGCCCGTAGCGTTTAAGAAGGGCGGTACGGTCAAAGACGACTGTTACCGCAAGGTGAAGGCATCTTATAAAGTCTTCCCTTCTGCGTACGCCTCGGGTGCTATAGCCAAGTGCCGAAAGAAGAAAGCTAGTGGCCGTTCGTAAAACCGAGAAGGGCAAAGCCCTAAAGCGCTGGTTCAAAGAAGACTGGAAAGACGTCAAAACAGGCAAGGCTTGCGGACGTAAAAAAGGAGACAAACGAGGAACGCCATACTGTCGTCCTACGAAACGAGTCTCTAGCAAAACACCTAAGACATCAGGTGAAATGACAGCGGCAGAAAAGAAGTCCCGTGTAGCGCAGAAGAAGCGTTTAGGGCAACCGGCAGGGAAACCTAAGCGTGTAGCACCGCTTAAAAGGAAGAAGA
>JGI24006J15134_10001990_pt1 | contig 11485 bp, 19 predicted proteins | sample LinPmetageLP53_FD_15134 | JGI IMG/M metagenome (IMG submission 15134) | reverse complement strand
TTTATTAGCTAGCTCATTACCTTTATCTTCAGTTAATGCACTACGTATTTCTTCTTTAATAAGTTTTTTTAATTCTGAAGGTTTCATAATCCTGCTCTTTTTTGCATCAAGTATAGGTCTAAATCAAACTCTAAACCTTCTTTTAATGACGCTTTTTTAATTAGTAATTTTTGTCTTTGATCAGGTGAAATTCCTGTTACAACTAATTTATATTTTCTTTTACCATCAACATCAACTGGTTCAGTTGTATATTTTGCAGATGGGACATCTCCAATTTCTTTTTGAAATTGGCTTCTAATTTTTTCAACTTTATCCAAAGTATCTGCTGTTGCAGATAAAGGTGGTGTTACCTTTTTTTCAGGTTTTTTCACTACTTCACCTTCTCCATCTGTTTTTTCTACATCAACAATGTTATACTCTAAACCTGAGTTATCCATTATTGTTTTCATTACTTTTTGGAGGTATGGTTTTGGTTTGTAAGGGCTATTTTCTAATGGAAAAATAATTTTATCTCCTTTTACCATAAAATGAACATTTTGTTCTAATCTACCAGCGTATTTTTTTAAGTTATCAGGTGTTTTTAATGGGAAATAGTTTTTACCATATCTACCAATAAAATCTTTTGGAAGTTCTTTTCCCTCTAATGTATACAAGTAATCTTCAATTTCACCTTCATTTCCTTCAGCATACCATTTTTCAAACCCATCTTTTGCTTGCTCCATTGCTTTTTCATAATCTTCAGGAGCTCGTTTTTTAATATCAATTAGCTTAAACCCTTTAGCATCATCTGATCTTTCGGTCCAATCATTCCAAGCTGATCTTGTTTTTTGAGCAGGAATAGAAGGACCAAATGCTTTTTGTATAGCTTTTGGGTCACGTAAGTTTTGAGCATAGATACCATAGTTGTCTATGTTGTCTAAAGCATCTAATGTAGCTGGTATATCTGTAGGTTGAATAGCAAGGTCGTATTGAGCCTTAAGTTGCTTCATCCCATCTTCATCACCTTCTACTTCTCTTAAAATGTCGGTTAATTTCATATTATTGTTCCTCTAGGTCTTCCATTGAATCTGAATTCCACATTTCAAAAGCTGATTCAGCATTACCACCTTTTTTGCTTAGGTTCCATCCTGCAAAAAATGCAGTTTCTTGCATTTCATCTATATCATTTTCAGTAAATTCAAAGTTTTCTTTTAGTTTACCTTCAGCTAAATATTTTTTTAAATTAAAATTGTCCATTTGATTATTTTGTTATAAATATATAAAAAAAGGGACCAATTATGATGGGTCCCCGTAAATATTATATCTTTTAGTTGGTTCAGGAACAATTTCTTGTTCTTCACTTTTTATTACATAAAGTTTACCATCTAGAGGTGCTAAACGAAACTCAACTTGTTCTTGATTTTGATCAAACCATGCCTCTAGTGCGTCGGTTATTGTTTTGTGAACAATTTTTTTCTTATCTTCCACAAGCACCCACTGATCTCCAGGGGGTACTCGTGTTGCGATAAGCTCATTATATTCTACGTTTTCTACTTGCATTACATCATCATTGAAGGATCCATCATTGGTTGAGCATCTTTGCTATCTTCAGGATTATCAACAATTGTACATTCTGTTAATAGAATGGTACCTGCAATTGAAGCTGCATTTAAAAGTGCGTTTTTGGTTACTTTATGTGGGTCAAGTATACCTGCTTTTTTCATATCAACAACAGAACATGTTTTTAAATTGTATCCTGTAAAGCCTTTTTTATCTTTCAAATCACTCATTTCAATCATTTTAGCATCTGCTTCAGAATAACCAGCATTTGTTAAAATATATTCAAAAGGTTTACCGCAAGCATCATAAACAATTTTTTGTCCATATTTAAAATCTTCAGATCTATTATCTTGTTTATTAATATTATTTAAAATAGTTTTACGTGCATATAAAAGAGCAACTCCACCTCCTGGAACTATTCCATCTGCTAAAGCACATTGTGTAGCATGTAAAGCATCATCAACTCTGTCTTTTTTCTCTTTCATTTCAGTTTCAGTACTTCCACCTACATGAACAAGAGCAACCCCACCTACAAATTTAGATAAACGTTCTTGCAATTTTTCCATTTCAAATGGTGTTTCAGCTTTACGAATTTGCTCCTCTAATTCTTCAGCTCTTTTAGTAATTGCCTCTTCAGTACCTTGACCATCTACAATTGTAGTTTTTTCTTTAGTTACAGTTACAGTTTTTGCTTCACCAAACCATTCCCAATTAAATTTATCAAGTTTCATACCTTTTTCTTTATCAAATACAGTTCCACCTGTTAGTACAGCTATATCATCTAAAATCAGTTTTCTACGTTCTCCAAAATCAGGAGCTTTTACAGCAGCTACTTTTAAAGTACCTCTCATTTTATTTACAATAAGTGTAGCTAAAGCTTCACCATCAATATCTTCAGCAACAATTAATAATGATTTACCTTTATTAGATACACCTTCTAAAATAGGAAGTAATTCTTTTACTTGTGTAAATCTATGGTCTGCTAATAAAACATAACAATCTTTTAAAATTGTTGACATTGTATTATTATTTGTAACAAAATATGGGGATTTGTAACCTCTATCAAATTGGCAACCTTCAACTACTTCAAGATATGTTTCATCTGTTTTAGATTCTTCAATATAAACAACTCCTTCTCTACCAACTTTTTCCATTGCTCGAGAAATTAATTTCCCTACTTCTTCATCATTATTAGCTGAAACTGTAGCAATTTGTTGTAGTTGTTCTTCTGATGTTATTTTTTCAGATTCTTTTTTAAGTGATTCAAGTACCTGTTTTACTCCTTTATCAATTCCACGTTTAATTTCAACAGCATTTGCTCCATCATTTAAACGACTTAAACCACCTTTAACAACTTCACGTGCTAATAAAGTAGATGTAGTAGTTCCATCACCTGCATGATCAGATGTTTTAATAGCAGCTTGTTTTAGTAATTGAGCACCTAAATCTTCAATTGGGTCTTCTAATTTACTAATTTGTCTAGCTACTGAAACTCCATCTTTTGTAGAATGGACAGTTCCTTGGTTTGTATAAACAACATTTCTACCATTTGGTCCTAGTGTTGCTACAACGGCATCTGCTACTTTATCTATACCATTAACTAATTTTTTACGAGCATCTGCTCCAAATTCAATATTTTTACTCATAGTTTTTTTTAAAAAGGTAATTTTTCTGTTTTTTCTTCTGATTTAACTCTTGCTAATATTTCTTTTTCTCTTCCAATGTAATATTCTTCTCCTTTAAATTCAAGTTTTGAAAATCCCATTGTAGGTAAAATAACAATATCTCCTTCTTCTACTATAGTTTCTACAAACCCAACCCCTGCATACTCACATCCAGGCCCAACTGCTATTACTTCTCCTTTTTCATTTCGGTCCTTTCCTGCATCAGGTACAACAATAGAACCATACATTGTTTCTTCTTCTTCTATTGGTTTTACTATAATTGCATCAAATAGTGCTTCTAATTTCATATTTCTAGTTTATTTAATAATGTTTTTAATCCGTTTTTTAATTCATTCCAAGATTCCATATATTCTTGAATTGAGTTATATTCACCTTTAGCATTATGAAATTTAAGTTTAGATATTTTATATAATGCATTTCCAAAGGTTGAATAATAACCTACTACTTTTTCAACTTCTTTTCCTGTTGCTTTTTTTCCTGCAAATCCTCTAGTAGAAATAGATTTTTCTATAATAGTATAATTATAGCGATCCTTTTGAATGTAAAAAGGTTCCATTAAAGGATCTCTAATAGTACAATAATTTGAATCGGTTTCTGTTTGATTGTCTTTTGAGGGACGTCCTCTTTTTTTAATTTCGGGCATAACTGAATTTAATATTTAATAAAAATATACAAAAAATATTGCGCTAGAGCACGCTTTTTTAATAAACTTATTTAATTTTTACAATTTTTTTCTTAGCTTCTTTAAGTAATGGGATAAAAATATTTAATAAACCATGTTCTAACTTAGCTTCAGCTAAGTCAATATTAAATTTAGGGGCTATTTTATAACCTAAACTAAATGACTTTTTTGATAAACCATGATAGATGTAACCCTCTAAATTTGGTTCAGGGTCTGTTTTTAGATAATGAATTTTAATTTCATTTCCTTCTATATCAATTTCAATATCATTTTTAGTTAAACCAGTACAGGCTACTTCAAAATGAAGACCTTGGTCATCATAAAAGATATTTAAAGGATGGGGTTGTTTTGAATTTAATGCAGGAGCGAATGCTTCATCTGCTTTGAAAAAATTTCGAAATAAAATATCGAAAGGGGTGTGTTCTAATGTACTCATATCATTAATTATTGTAAGCGCCTTAGCTGCTCAGATTTATAAAAGTATAACTTGTGCTCTAGCTACAATGTTATTTGTTAATACATATTAAAAAGCACTTTCTTCTTTACGAATCATATAATAAGTGCTTGTAGTATTTTCAGATTTAAATTCTAATTTAAGTAAACCTTGGTAACTTAAATATAAAGTTCCTTCTTCTAAATCTTTATTTGCATTTAAAATAGTTTTAAACATGTCTGAATTAAATGGGATACTTACATCTGCTTGTCTTATATCACCTATTAAGTTATAAACAATTTTATTATTATGTCCTTGTTCATCTCCAAAAGTAACAACACATAAATCACCCCCATCCAAATCTTTATCAGGTGATAAAGTCATATTTCCTATACCTGCTAAAGCAGATTTAGCTTTAATTAAATTATCTACTTGTTCTTTTTCTAAAGGCAAAGTTGCATCCCATTTTACTTCATCTACAGTACCAGGTTTAGCTATAAGTAAAGGATCAGATAAAGCATAAGTTAAATTAAAATCACTGTCTGCAATGTATAATTTAGTGCATATAGCTTTAGTTTTTTCTAATGTAATTAATAAATCACCTGAGGTAATGTTTATTAGGTTTAATAGTTTTTTAGTATCAAAAATTGCTAAATTACTATCTTCAATATCAATATCAGTGTGAGTAACATTTCCTATTACTTCTTTATTTATAGACATAAAATCTACTGTTAAGACTTTATCTTTTATTTTCCATTTAACAGATTCTACCTCACCAAGGTAATATTTGTTTATAACACTTTGTAAAATTAACTTATTAACCATATTTAAATATAATAATTTTTTATAAAATAACCTAACTAAAATTAAAAAACTTATCTTTATAAGGATTTAAATTTAATGACCAACCTAAATCATCATAAAAACCCTCTAATTTATTAAGTAATATAGAATCAAATATTTTCTGTCTATCAGCATATTTTTCCATAAACTCTACTACTTTTTCAGGTAAATCAAAATCTAAAAACCCTAATGTATCTATCTGGTATGGGTTTGGTTTTAAATAGATATATTTAATTTTATCACCTTGTGCTATGTAAGAGTGTTTTTGATTTAACTTCCAAAACCTAATTAAATCATTATACACAGCAGCTGCTTTAGCACTTACAGGGGCACCTTTATGCATTTGAGTAAACATTTCACCTGCTTTAGGTTTGCGCCCCATATACTTATTTAATGTTTTTACCCCTGTTGGGTTACCTAATTTAACTAAAGGTATATTTCCATTTAGTATTTGATTTTTAAATTCCTTAACTTTTTGATCTACATCTGTTTGTGTAGAACCTTTCAAAACATCAATTAAAATATCTTTAAAAAACTTACCTAATACAGGTGGGAAATTGGCTTTTTTAAATTCAAGACCTTTTATATCAAGTGATTCTTTTACTATGCCTTCTTGTTTAGTAATCCATTGAGCATACCTTCTAGTTTTTCTAAAATAAGCTGATCTAATTACACATTCAGTCTTCATTTCAAGTCTATGTGTAGGTACATTAAAGCATTCTTTAGCTAGTGTATTATAAGAATCTGTAATGATGTCTTGGTATTTAAGAGCTACTTTTTCAAGTTTTTCATCCTTATCTTCATCAGACATTTCATCAAAATCAGGGTAGAAGTGTTTTAAGATAGGTTCAGCATGAAAATAGTTACTATCTGTGTCTACATAAGCACAGTAGTTTACATCTCCTTCATCACAAATCATCCATGGTACGTCTTCTATATGTTTCATTTTAAAATCTTTGATCAATTCCAGGTACTGTTATTATCCCCCCAGGTTTTTCACCTTTTGAAGTTACTAACTGATCAGGAGGAATAACTTCAATCAATATGCCTTGTATTTTACATTTCCCACCTTGTTTAAGAAATTTTTTAAATAGTATTATTTGCTTTTCTGTCCAAGATTCACTTTTTTCTAGTACTGTTTTTTTATCTACTATTTTACCATCAAATTTAATTTGAACATTTTTTCTTATTGATTGGGGGGAGAGTGCCATTATATTTCTGTTTTCATTAATTTATTAATATGTCTATTTGCTGCTAAAGCCGATTCCTGGATAATTCTCCAACCACTTAAAGTGATTGCTTCACTTAATATGGCTTTATTCATCGCATATCTAAATGTAGGTAATGCAGTTGCACCATATAAACTATTTAGCAAAATTTTCATTGTATACTGCTTTAAATGAAATGAAGTACCCAATTCAGCATTTCCTGCTTTATATGCTTTTTTCATAGCATTTTTATACTTTACTCTTTCACTAAACCATTTATCTAAGATAATAGATAATACAGATTGTTTATCTGTTCTAAAAAATGTACCATTTGCAGAAACAGACATTTTCATATCTTCAATTAAATTAATTAAATTACCTACTTCAATTTGGGTACGTTTACCTTTAGCATTTTCAATTGTAAGTTTTTCTTGTGGATTTTTTTTCTTTAAATCATTTAATCCCAAATAGTTATTTCTAGAAGGAGAATAATATGATGTTTTACTTATCTTATCTTCTACTTTATAAGGTCTATATCTTAAATTTTCAGGTAAAGTATCACTTATAATCCTACCTACCATTGTTTCTTTACCTATATTTAAAGACATAATAATACAAGGGTATAATGAAGTTAAATCTTCATCAAACATATATTTGTATACACCTGCTTTAGGGCAAAATAAATAACCACCAGCATAACCTTTTTTCTTTTCAGGATGTTTTTCTTTTGGAGGTGGAATTATTCCTTGGGATAATAAATAAGCTGAAATGGCTCCATCTTGAGTTACTGTATTATGGTAAACTTCTCCATAGTTGTGTTTGCCTTTATGGGATAGATTTTTAGTTAACGCTAAATATTCTAATTTTTTATCTAACTCAACTAAAATTTCAACATCACGAAAGTTATATTCTATGAATGTTTCAATGTCTTCTTCAAATAATCTATCTAAAGAACCATTATATTCTATTTTATTTAACCCTGTATATTTTTCACCTAATGCATCTAATTTCCAACTTGGTTCATCTTCCCAACTATATTTTTTATGTAAACGCATGTAGTCAAGTGATTCAACCCCTGCTATTTCAATAGGTTGTTTTGAATCATATATTTCACCTGTTCTAAAACTACGTTTTTCTTTAACTTTTAAAATAGGAGATAAATACTCAACCATTTCTTCCCCTAACACATTTTTAATTCTATAATATAAATAAGGGATATCAAAATAATCACTATTATAACCTACAAGAATATCGGGATCTAATTCTCTCATATAAGTAAGAAATTTAGATAACAGTACTTCTTCATTATAAACAGGGATTATTTCTTTATTTCCATTTACTGTTGGTTGAATTTGCTGTTTAGGATCTAAAATAATGATTTTCCATTCATCTTCTTGTTTAAAATACCAAGCAATAGAGGTTACTTTTTTAGGTGCAGATTGAATATATTCTGGGGTTAAAGCATCACCCATTTCAATTTCTATATCAAAAAATATTTCTTTATGAGTAGTTGAAGGTTCATCATTAATTCCATACTTATCAACTAGAAAGTTTTGGTATGGAGTCATATCATGAAAATGGAGCTGTGGGTTAGCTCTTTTCCATTTATATATCTTTTTTAAAGGTTCCCCATTTAGACCTTTATATTTAGCTTCATCTTCATTACATTCTTCATAAGCAGGAACAGTAAATTCATGTTGTGAATAACCTGAATCTTCCCAAAGATGGATTAAATATTTATTATAACTTTTATATTCGGCATAACATTTTTTATACATACTATTTTAAAAACTGTTTTAAGTTTGGTCTAAAATAATTTATGTTTTTCATAACTTTTTTGTCACGTGTTCTATAGACAATATAATAGTCTCCAACCTTTTCATAGTGACACGCTTCCTTTTGCTCTTCGGAACGTACCCTAACGGTCTCTTGTGCCTCTTCTTCACTAACGCAAGCTTTTGACATATTTGACGCTTGTACTTCTTTATACGCTGGCCATACTTTATCTTTAAGACCATGTAACATAGCTCCGTTACCCAATGAAACGTAGGTAATGTCACATAAAGCATCAAGAACTTCAGTAATATTCCCTGTTTCACACGCATGTTTATATTCTTCAAGTTCTTCAAGGATGAAGTCATATACGAACTGCCATTCCTTTTTTTCGGGTATTGTTGGTTCATAGTTATTGGGTTTACCCATTGTAGCATTAAATTCTTCAACTTCACTTACAAATGGAACATATTTTTCTTTATCTTTCATATTAGTTTTTTATGTACAAGTTCTTAAAATTATAAAACTAACAGCCATTATTATAGTTAATATTATAAGTTTTTTATAATAAGATTTATTATATTTTTTTTTAACTACATTTAACTCCTCATTATGTCTTTTAACTGTTGATTCTACTATACGCACAAGAGTATCTTTTTTTAATCTTTTATCTAATTCTAATCCATAATCTCTTGCAAATGCTTCTAGTTCTTTTTTACTCATTTTTGAGTAATTTTTTGTTGGTTGTTTTTTCATGATTTATATATTGTGTCCTCCGTTATTAATTTTTAAACTATCAAAAAATTCTTTGCGTGATAAATTTTTATTATCTCTAAATACACCTGATGCTTTAGTGGTGACCATTGCAGCACCTTGATGTTTTACTCCTCGGCATGAAACACAATTATGTGTTCCTACTATTGTAACAATAACACCTTTATTACCTTCTGTAATTTTAGATACAGCATTATGTATAGCTGAGGTTAGTTGTTCTTGGATAGCTCCTCTTCTACCAAATAATTCAACTATTCTATTTAATTTAGATAATCCAATTACTTGACCTTTATCTCCTGCTATATAACCAATATGAACTACTCCTCCAATTGTTTGATGGTGATGAGAACACATTGAAGTTAAAGGTATGTTTCTTTCAATGATAATTCCATCGTAACCATCTGATGGGAATGAGGTAATAGGAGACATTTGTTCATATCTTCCTGCCCATAAATCGTTTACATAGGCTTTAGCTACTCGACGAGGGGTTTCCATTGAATTAGGATCATTTCTCCAGTCACACTTAAGAGCATCTAAAAACAATCCAAATGCATTTGCTGCAGCATTAATCATCGTAGCTTTTTCTTGGGGAGATAAGGGAAATCCAGGTGCAACTCCATTCGCAAAACCTTCTTTTACTACTTCTAATTCTTCGTGGATTTTTCTTCTTTTATTTTCAGGCATATAACTTAATATTTTGTATTAATATAATAAAATTGATTTATTTTTCCTAATAATTTTAAGTATTTCTTTTGGTTTTAAAGAGATTATATTTTCATAATTTGCTATAAAAATATCAATTAAATCAGGATGGGTAAAACTATCAGGACAGAGTCCTATTATATGTAGTATTTCATGCATTTTTTATAATTTTTCGTAATTCATTAAGTAATTCATATACATCATCAGGTTCCATTGTAACAGCACAACACGTAGCTACATTTTCTTCTATTTGATCTAGTATATCTAATGCTTTTTCTTTAAACACCTCTTTCTGTATCATAGGCAATGATGTGATCTCTACCTGTCATATTATAACCTTTTTCAGCACATAATTCAAATACTAATGGGTACATTTTAAGTAATTCCTTTCTAGTATCACCAGCAGGCATTATAAATGTTTTATGTTTTGGGATTTCCATTTTAATTCTAAAATCCTCAATTTCTTTTAAACATTCTTCTGTACCATCCCAAACTGGTTTATAATGGTAATCAGTATGGTAATCAAGTGTTTTTCTAATTGCATCGTAATTTAATCTTAGTTTATTATGTTGTCTAATCATTCTTTCATCTGTTTCTTTTCCATTAGGTGTTAAAGCACCTAGTTTAGGAATAGAATTAGAAAATTTAGGAGATAAAGAAATTAAATTAATTGGTAAATCAGTTTTAAGAAAATGAGAACCTTCAGTTTCAATTGTTACAATTATTCCTCTTTTCATAGCAAAATGAGTAATTTCATTTACTAGTTTAGGATGCATAGTTGGAGAACCACCTGTTAACATCATTTCTCTTACATGAGGGTTATCATCATATATTTTAATAATATCATTAAAATTAAATGTGCCTTTTTCAGGATGAATACTTGTATACCAAGAATCACACCATCCACCTTCTCCAAAATAACACCTGTGTGTACATCCAGTTGTCCTAACTGCTATAGTTGGTCTACCAAATCTACTTCCTTCAGATTGAACACACCTGTATACTTCTAATACAGGTAATCTTTTATTATAATCTTCTATTCTTCCTAGAGGTTTGTCCATACTTCTCTAATTTGTGATTCTGTTAAAACACCCATTTTTTTATCTAAAATACGACCATCTTTTTCAAAAACCAAAGCAGGTATACTTCTTATGCCATATTCTTGAGCTAATTGGGGGTTATCATCAATATTAATTGATTGAATATTTAATTGTGTACTTAGTGATTCTACCACAGGTTTTAAACTACGGCAAGGACCACACCATGATGCATTAAAATAAAGAATTTTTTTCATTTTGTTAAAATATATTTGATTTTTATATTATCACAACTAATAGTAGTTGTCCAATAGTTACTCTCCATAAATTGCTGTATTTTTTCCATGTTCCATAAATTCAACTTGTACTATTCTTGCTCTTCCATCTGTTTCTTCTTCAACAAATCTATTAAGTGTATTATAAATATATTCAGCAAATTTTTCTGCACCAGTAGCATCTATTACTCTTAATTGAATTAATCCTTGTGCGTCCATCATTCTGAATGAATCTAACTCTGGGTCATCGTTTGCAGCAATTAAAGTATGATCAAACATATAATCCATCCAGGCTTTGGGAGACATACCATCAATTTGAGTTTTAGCTCTTTTCATACCTCCAAAATCCCAAACCCAATTTCTATGATCAAGTTGGCCTTCAAATGTTACTTTAAATGATACTCCATATCCATGTAAATAGCTACAATGTGTTTTTTTTGCTCTCCATTGACGAAATACTGTACTAAATCCGTCAAATATTTTAGTTGATTGATGTTTCATTATTTTATATTTAATTGTTCTTTTTCATATTCT
>JGI24006J15134_10001987_pt1 | contig 11495 bp, 13 predicted proteins | sample LinPmetageLP53_FD_15134 | JGI IMG/M metagenome (IMG submission 15134) | reverse complement strand
CTGTTATTCGTGGTGATGGCCCAATGTCAGCCCGTGCTGTACAACGTAAAGCTAACAGTGATAAAGTAAGAGCAGGACAAGCTGCATTAGATAAAGATAGAGCAGGTCCACAACGGCCAGCTAAACTTTCTGAAAGAAACTTGCGTAAATTTATGACTGATCCATCTTCCTTGACTAAGATACAAAAAGATCGTTTATTTAAATCTTTAAGAAGTCAAGGAAAACGTATACCTAAAGGTCTTTCTGCAGACAATCGGTAGGACGTATTAAATAAAAGCATAACAGGGTTGCAAACTTGTATGTAGTCCTGTAAGATAAAGCATGGTATAACTGTCTGTGGTAATACATAGAGGAGTTATACCATGTTTAAAACATTTATAAAAGCATTACAAGATAGTCAAATGCGTAGAGTGCAATACTGGCAGTTAGTTAATATGTCAGATGCTGCGCTTAAGGACATTGGAGTTACCCGTGGCGAGATTAAGCAAAAGTTCTTCAACAAAGACCAAAGCTAAACCAAAGGTTAAAAGAGCTTTCTCTAAGGGTGGCTCTACTGTAAATGCAGCAGGTAACTACACTCAACCGGGAAAGCGCAAACAAATCTTTAGTAGAATAAAATCTGGTGGTAGCGGTGGCGCACCGGGACAATGGTCTGCACGTAAAGCACAGATGCTTGCTAAGGCTTACAAAAAAGCAGGAGGAGGATACAAGTCATGAAGGGTGTAAAGCATTATCTGCGTGATGGCACTGAGTGGACAGGAAAAACCCACAAGCACAGTGATGGAAAACTTATGACGGGGGCTAAGATGTCTAAGTCCTCTAAAAAACTTTTTCATGCAAAGGACTTAAGCAAGACCGCACAAGCTAAGTTAAAAAAAAAGTAGTTAAAATGAAAGAGGGCGGTTTGGCTGCAAGTCAAAAAAGTCTTAAGTCATGGACAAAGCAGGATTGGAGAACTAAGAGTGGTAAACCTTCTACGCAAGGTTCAAAAGCTACAGGAGAACGTTACCTTCCAGCTAATGCTATCAAGGCTATGGGTGCTGGGGCGTATGCAGCTTCTACAGCTAAAAAGAGAGAAGATACAGCAAAAGGTAAGCAGTTCTCTAAGCAACCTAAGAAAGCGGCTAAAGCTGCCAAGCCGTACAGGAAAGTAACATGAGCAAGAAGTTAAACGAAAAGCAACAACTCTTTATGCAAGTCTTGTTTGATGAGGCAGAAGGTGATGTTGTACAAGCTAAGAAGCTTGCAGGTTACTCTGATGGTACTGCTACNCGTGTAGTANTTGAAGGTTTAAAGGATGAAATCTTTGAGGCTACCAAGACTTACATGTCTAGNCTTGGCCCTAAAGCTGCTGTAGCTTACGGTAGTGCACTCACGGACCCTACACAGTTGGGTGTTAAAGAAAAGATGGTAGCAGCAGGACAGATACTTGATCGTGCTGGTGTAGTTAAGACTGAGAAGGTAGCTGTAGAGGCTAGTGGAGGTTTGTTTATTCTACCACCTAAAGAGAGTACTGATGACTAACTTCTTTGCTAACAATGATTTAGGTTTCTGGATGTTACCTAAGCCTGACAAGATGAAGAAGTGGGAAAGAATACCAAGGTTAGTCAAACCTGTTCCTTGGGGTTACGAGATAGACCCTGATAACGAAGAATGGTTAAACCCTATTGTTAGAGAACTGGAACTATTAGAGCTTGCAAAGAAACATTTAAAGCAGTATAGTTATAGAGAAGTTTCTGCTTGGTTAACTACACAGTCAGGCAGAAGTATATCTCACATGGGTTTAAAGAAAAGAGTAGACATTGAGCGAAAACGTAAAACAGTTGCTAGAATTAAACGTGAGCTTGCCAAAAGGCTCCAAAAAGCCATCTCGCAGTACGAAACGCTTGAAAAAGAAAGGGTCGGCCACTACACCCAAGCCAGTTAAGAATGTTTCACGTGAAACAAAAAAGGTGTCAGCTACCCCTATTGCAGAACCTTTTGATGTAGAACAAGCACAAAACATTGTCTTTAAACCTAATGACGGGCCACAGACAGATTATTTAGCTTCTAGTGAACGTGAAGTACTATATGGTGGAGCAGCCGGGGGTGGAAAGAGCTACGCTACACTAGCAGACCCTCTGCGTAGTCTTAATCATAAAGAGTTTAGTGGCTTACTTGTACGACATACTACAGAGGAACTTAGGGAGCTTATACAGAAAAGTCAAGAGTTATATCCTAAAGCAATTCCCGGCATTAAGTGGTCAGAGCGTAAGTCACAATGGGTTACACCTAGAGGTGGTCGCATCTGGATGAGTTACCTAGATAAAGATCAAGACGTTATGCGTTATCAAGGACAAGCGTTTAACTATATAGCATTTGATGAGTTAACTCAGTGGGCTACCCCGTTTGCGTGGAATTACATGCGCTCACGCTTACGTAGTGCAGCACCAGAGCTAGGCTTGTACATGAGAGCTACAACAAACCCCGGCTCTGTTGGGCATCAGTGGGTTAAGAAGATGTTTATAGACCCATCTAAGCCTAACGCTTCTTTTTGGGCTACGGACATTGAGACAGGGGATAGACTTGAGTATCCTAAAGGACACACTAAGGCTGGTCAACCATTGTTTAAACGTAGGTTTATTCCTGCAAGTTTGTTTGACAATCCGTATTTAGCTGACAGTGGTGATTATGAAACTATGCTTCTGTCTATGCCAGAGCATCAACGCAAGCAACTACTAGAGGGAAATTGGGATGTTAATGAGGGCGCAGCTTTTCCAGAGTTCAATAGAAAAGTACACGTTGTTGAGCCTTATAATATTCCTAATAGCTGGGCGAAGTTCAGAGCTTGCGATTACGGCTACGGCAGTTGGACAGGTGTTGTGTGGTTTGCTGTTTCTCCCTCAGAGCAGTTGGTAGTCTACAGAGAGATGTATGTAACTAAGGTTATTGCCAATGACCTAGCGGATATGATACTTGAGGCAGAGGCGGGTGATGGCACTATGAGATACGGCGTGTTGGACTCGTCCCTCTGGCATAAAAGAGGTGACACTGGACCTAGCTTGGCAGAGCAGATGATTATGAGGGGCTGTCGCTGGAGGCCTTCTGATCGTTCCAAAGGCTCAAGGGTTTCAGGAAAAAATGAGATACACCGCCGTTTGCAGGTGGATGAGTTTACTGAGGAACCTCAACTCGTATTCTTCTCCACCTGCACCAACTGCATAGCGCAATTACCAAGTCTTCCTTTAGATAAACGAAATCCAGAAGACGTTGACACTAATGCAGAAGATCACTTGTACGATGCAATACGCTATGGTATAATGACTAGACCAAGAAGTTCCTTATGGGACTTTAATCCTGCAACACAGAGAAGCGGCTTTCAAGTTGCTGATCCTACATTTGGATATTAAGTATGGACCCTGAAGATTTTACTACTGACTTTGAATCAAACTTAGAGTCTGCTGAGTCAGCACACATTAAAGATGTGCCTACAGAAAGCATGTCTGATCCTAAAGCGGGTCACATTATTGAATTGGTTATGAGCAAGTACAAGAAGGCAGAAGATGCACGTTATGTAGACGAACAACGTTGGATGAGTGCTTATCGTAACTACAGAGGTATATACAATAATGAAGTACAATTTACAGAAGCAGAAAAGTCAAGAGTATTTGTAAAAGTTACTAAGACTAAAACTTTAGCTGCTTATGGTCAGATTGTAGAAGTACTCTTTGGCAGTCAAAAGTTTCCTTTAGCTATTGACCCTACTACTCTTCCTGAAGGCGTAGCAGAGACAGTACACTTTGATGTAAACCCTAAAGCAGAAGAAGCTGGGGATGCTTTAAAAGAGACTTTTGGTCCTATGTTTGGTCCTGATACTGTTTTAGAGCCGGGTGATACTATTAACTCTATAAAAGAGCGCCTTGGTGGTTTAGCTAAAAAACTTGAGCCTGTAGAAGACAAGCTTGTAGAAGGTCAAGGCTCTCTCCCTAGTAGCATTAACTTTAGTCCTGCTATGATTGCAGCCAAAAAGATGCAAAAGAAAATACATGATCAACTAGAAGAGTCAGGTGCTAACAAACAACTACGTCTTAGTTCTTTTGAGTTGGCTTTGTTTGGTACAGGTATTATGAAGGGGCCGTTTGCGGTCAACAAAGAGTATCCTAGTTGGAATGATGAGGGAGAGTATCAACCTACAATAAAGACTGTACCATCTACTAGCCACGTTTCACTTTGGAACTTCTACCCTGATCCTGATGCAGCTAACATGGACGAGGCTGAGTATATAGTTGAGCGTCATAAACTGTCACGCTCTCAAGTACGGGCGCTTAAAGGCCGTCCTTTCTTTCGTGATAACGCCATTGAGAAGTCTCTTAGCATGGGTGAGTCCTATGAGAAGAAGTGGTGGGAACAAGCTATGGAGGATGATGCTCAAGAGTCCAAGGCAGAGCGTTATGAGTTGTTTGAGTTCTGGGGTTTTGTAGACACAGATACACTTAAACAACATGACATTGATATTCCTAAAGAACTTAAAGATTCAGATCAGTTAAGTGTAAACATTTGGGTTTGTAATAGCCACGTTATCCGCATGGTTATGAATCCTTTTAAGCCTGCTCTTATTCCTTACTATGCTGTACCCTATGAGCTTAACCCTTATAGCTTCTTTGGTGTAGGTATAGCTGAAAATATGGATGATACTCAGACTCTTATGAATGGGTTTATGCGTATGGCTGTAGACAATGCGGTTATGTCAGGTAATCTTTTGATAGAAATTGATGAGACTAATTTAGTGCCGGGTCAAGACCTATCTTTGTATCCCGGCAAAGTGTTTCGTAGGCAAGGGGGTGCGCCGGGACAGGCGATTTTTGGCACTAAGTTCCCTAATGTCGCTGGCGAGAACATGCAGCTATTCGACAAGGCACGTGTATTAGCAGATGAGAGTACTGGATTCCCTAGCTTTGCACATGGTCAGACAGGAGTACAAGGTGTCGGACGTACAGCTTCTGGCATTAGTATGCTTATGTCTGCTGCTAATGGCTCTATACGAAATGTAATTAAAAACGTAGATGATTATATGCTTTCTCCTTTGGGTAAAGCTTTCTTCAACTTCAACATGCAGTTTGACTTTGATCCTGAGATTAAGGGTGACTTAGAAGTACGCGCACAGGGTACTGAGAGTTTAATGGCTAATGAAGTGCGTAGCCAACGTTTAACACAGTTCTTGCAGGTAGTACAAAACCCTTCGTTGGCTCCTTTTGCCAAGATGGACTACATTATTCGTGAGATTGCTATAAGCATGGACCTTGACCCAGATAAGGTTACTAACTCAATGCAAGATGCTGCTATACAAGCTGAGATATTTAAAAAGTTTGCAAAGCCTTTACCAGAACAACCGCCAGTAGGAGCCTCACCAGAGGCAGGTATTCCTCCTGAAGGGGGGCAACCACCACAAGGACCACCAACACCACAGGGGGCCGCTCCTACAGGCCCAGAGGACATGGGTGGCGGTGGAGGCGGTAACATAGGTATTGGCGCTGCTGCTGCACCGGGAGAACAAGGCTTTACAGGGAACGTACAGTAATGAGTTTTGCAAGCATGGGAGCCAAAGTTCTAAAGGAGATGTTTACAGAGGGTGTAGAAGAAACTACACAAGCTTTAGGTAAAGTCTCTTCTAGTGTTACAGTTAATCCTCAACGCTTTGATCCTAAATTACTAGAAGAGGAGGTCAACCCTAGCCTAGTACAAAGGCCAACTAAATGAGTACCCTAAAGAAGCTAGTAAACGATAAGCCTCTATGGGATGCTTTCTGTGCTGAACTTGATGTAAGGCTTGACAGGGTACATACTACTATGGAGCAGAGTGAAAATTCTGATAACTTGTTTCGCTTACAGGGTCAAGCTGCGGCGTTGCGTTCTTTGAAGGGTTTAAGGGCAGGAGTAAACGCAGATGGTGGTTAATACTTTAGAGCAAGAAACAGAACAGTCTATGGGCCTTCAACCTATACCTGTTAAATCTAATCTGGCGCAACAGTCTGCTGATTTGTTAGATAAAGAGGTACAAAAAGCTGAACAAGAGTTTGGGGCACTAAGTTTAGACAAAGAAATTAGAAATAAGGTAGATGAATTAGCCGTTAAAACAGGCTTTAAAGGTTTAGATTACTACTTTGGACTTGATAAACCTGCTGTTAGTGATGATTTAGAGACAACACAAGAAGTAGTTGAGCCTGAAGACCCCTTTGTTCCTAGAGTTGAGACAGTTGATAAGTATGGTATGCCTTTAAATCCTTCTAAAGTTAAAGAAGGTTCTAGTCTTAGACCTGAACTTAGACCTGAAGATTTTGACCCTGATAGAAATAAAGCAGAAGCAGCAGAAAACTTTGAGAGTGCTATTGATTACATAGCATCAATGGGTTGGCTTTTAGGTCAAAAAACAAAAGACGCTAAGGGTCAAGATTTAACAAAAATTGTAACAGGTTTAGATCAAAGAAATCCAGATCATCGGAAGTCTATTATGGGTTTCTTTTATACTGCTCAAGGTGGAGAGTTTAATCCTTTAGAAAAAGATGGGGAAATAACAGCATGGTGTGCTGCTTTTGTACATCATGTGCTTACTAATCTAGGTGCAGATACACTTGAAGTAGGAAAGTCTGGTAATAATAGGATTAGAGCTAACTCATTCATGGACTATGGAACTGCTGTAGATGGTATTGAGAATGCTCAAGAAGGTGATATTGTAATTTGGGATTGGCCTAGAGATGCAAAGGGTAAAATTGCTGAGACTAGTGGAAAAAAAGATGGTAGGGGCGATCATGTAGCTTTTTATGCAGGAGATAGGATTACAGGGCAGGGAGAAGCTGACTATGTAAATGTTGTAGGGGGTAATCAGTCAGGTACAGTTTCTTTAAGAGAAAATAATAGTTTGTATGTCAAACGCAATATAATTGGAATTAGAAGAATTACTAAAAACGATATTACTGTTAGTTTAACTAAAGACTTAGCAAAACAGAATCCTATATTTAAACCCTTTATTGCAAATGTAACAAATAAAAAAGAAGCAGGATATGCCCAAGGAGGGCTTACAGATATGAACAACCAAACTCAAATGGCTTTTGCGCTGGGAGGAGAAGCGGAGACAGTAGACCCTATTTCAGGCAATGACGTACCACCGGGATCACTTCCTGTTGAGGTACGTGATGACATTGATGCTAAGCTAAGTGAAGGTGAGTATGTAGTACCTGCTGACGTTGTTCGTTTCTTTGGTGTAAAATTCTTTGAAGACTTACGTACAGAAGCAAAACGGGGCTTGCAACAGATGGACATGGATGGTAGAATAGGTGGTGAACCTATTTCTGAGGGTCCAGAGATGCAGATGGCTGAAATGGGAGATCAAGACATTGATGCTCTAATTGATGCTGAGATGAATAATATGAATCAGGGCGGCATGATTGGTCAACAAAACCCTTCTAACAGTATGTACAGTGATCCAAATAAAATGGATGATGTTATTGCTAAGATTAGTGAGGCTTCAGCGCAGAACCCTGAGATTGCTCGTATGCTAGGAGAAAGAGGTATAGCTGTACCTACAACAGGGGCAATGCAAACTCCAGAGGAAATAAAAGACGCTAATACACCTGAAATGGAAGATAAGTTTAAAAAAAAGTCTGAAATAGGGGTTGCTAATGGCGGTTTAATGGGATATGCTAACGGTGGGGATATTGAAAACTATGATCCTTCTGAAGTGCCTTCAGTTAGTGACATGGGCTATACTTCAGATAACTTTGATCCTTACGCATATCTTGAAAACCTTTTAGGGTCTGGTATATCTGAGATTACTAGATTGGAAGTATTAGGCCCAGAAGGGGCAAAGCAATACATTTACTGGAACTCAAAACTACCTTTACCTACAGGATATACTTTAGCGTCTAAAAAGCCTTCTCAAGATGGACGAGAAGGAAGAGATAAGAGCCAAGATGATGACCCTTTACCGCCAACTATAAATACAGACCACCTTTCACTACCTGATTTACAATTAATTCAACAAGATGTAAAACGAAAAACACTAGGGGCAACACTTTTAGGGCCATTGGGGGCTGCTGTTGCATACTTTGCTGGAAAACAAATAGAGAAGTCTCTTGAAAAAGCAGAACTTATTAGAAACGGTTTAGCTGATGAAGACCCAAATAAAAAAGCTTTAACACTACAAATTGATAACTTTAAAAAAGGTGTTGATGTAAAAACAGGCAAACCTTTAAAAGACCTACCGGGACGCTTTCAGTCTGGACTTGCTGCAGACGTAAGAACTGTAATGAATAAAAATGTTATGTCACAAAAAGATATAGCCTTTCAAGCACAAGAAGATGAAATTACTGGTATTTATACTAATCCGAATTTCTTTGCTAATAAAAAAGTTGCAGAAGGAAAAGACAGCAACTTATTAAAAGACCTTATTGAACCTGAAGATGCAATTGTAAACTTAGTCCCTGAAATAGATAATAAACAAGACAATATTATATCTGACAATGAGACTGAACCTAGTATTNATCNTGATGAAGATATGAGTGATATGCGTGACACAAGTAAAGACTTTCTTGATAGTGCTATGAATCCTAGAGGTCTAACGCAAGAGGTTTTTGAGGATTCTAAGAAAAATAATATGAACCCTCTTTCTGCTCCTGACTTTGGTGACGATTGGAGAACTGTAAGAAACAAAGGATCAGACACATGGGGAAGAGTTTGGAATAAAAATGAAGATGGCAGCTTAAAAGTTAAACCTAAGAAGGTTAACAGTGGCGAGACTAATCAAGGCATCGGTTTTGCTTTCAAAGGTGCAGGCGATCGTGATAAAGTTCAAGAAAGTGTTGAATATTTACAAGAAGGTTATGAAGCTGAGATGAACAAAGGCGGCTTAATAGGCAAACCTAAGAAAAGCTACGACAAAGGTGGCTATGTAACTAGCAAGAAAACTAAACAGCGCAAGAATGGTCTAGCTAGTAGACCGTAACAAAAGGAACTAAAAATGCCAGCAGAGATGACAACTATGGAAAAACCTAAAGTAGCAGGTTTCGTAGACTCAAAACACAATAACGCTAACGCAAGGCGTATTGCTGAAGCAGAAGCAGAACTAAAAGAACTTGATTCTAAACAAGAAGAAGATCAACAAGAAGAGATTAAGACTGAGGCTGTAGAAGTTAAAGATGACAAGGAGCCTGAAACAGGTGAAGAGCGTACTTACAAAAAACGCTACGATGACATCCGTAAGCTTCAGACAAATACAGCAGCAGAACTAAAAGCTATCAAAGCTCAACTAGAGAACGCTAAAGAGCAAGGTTCTGTACGTCCACCTAAGTCGGATGAAGACATTCAAGCGTGGGCTGAAAAGTACCCTGATGTAGCTGCTATTGTTGAGACTATTGCAGAAAAGAAAGCTCAAGAGAAGTTTAGCCACGCAGAGGGTCGTCTAAAGCAGATTGATGAGATGTCTGCTGAAGCAGATCGTAATAAATCTATGGATACTATTAGGGCTGCTCACACAGACTTTGATGATCTTAAAGAAAGTGATGAGTTCCACGATTGGGCAGGAGAACAGCCTAAGTGGGTACAGGATGCTTTGTATGAGAACCAAGATGACCCCCGTTCTGTGGTGCGCGTTATTGATCTTTACAAATCTGACAAAGGTATGGATATCAAGTCCCGCAAGAAAGCTACTAAGGATGCAGCTAAGGCAGTAGTTAGCAAGCGTGGTACTAAACCTGAGACTCTAGACTTAGATGGAGCCTTTAGTGAGTCTCAAGTAAAGAGCATGTCAGATAAAGACTTTGAGAAAAACATGGATGCTATTGCTGAATCACAGCGCAATGGTAAGTTTGTCTACGATCTTTCTGGAGGTGCTAGATAATTATTTTAAAATAAACACTTGACACTCATAATTTTATTAGTATAACTATGGGTGTCAATACTACCACTAAAGATAAAGCCCTACTTTAAGTAGCTACCTTTTACTTTAGTATACTCTAAGCAAAACATTTTAGTTAAGACTTACCTGAACAATTACAGGCCCGTTATTGTAACGCCACCCTAGAACGTACAGCCTCTTGAATCTAACTGTTTTAGCTTAATTAAACCTAAGCCAAAAACATTCAATGGAGGATATACTCATGGCTTTTACAACTGCAACAGGTTACGGGAATTTACCAAATGGTAATTTTAGCCCTGTAATCTATTCCAAAAAAGTACAACTTGCTTTCCGCAAGTCTACTATTGTTGGTGATATTACAAACTCAGATTATTTTGGGGAGATTGCTGCCCAAGGTGATACCGTTAAAATCATCAAAGAACCCGAAATTTCTGTGAATGAGTATGCACGTGGCACGAATGTCACAGCACAAGATTTGCAGGATGACGATTTCAATTTGGTCATTGACAAAGCTAACTATTTTGCTTTTAAGATGGACGATATTGAAGAGGCCCATAGCCACATTAATTTTATGCAACTTGCAACGGATCGTGCAGCCTATCGTTTGGCTGATAACCATGATCAAGAAGTGCTTGCATACATGTCTGGTTATAAGCAATCTTCTTTGCACAGCAAAGGTGATACCCTTAACACAACTGTTAATGGTTCTAAAGCTGTAAGCTCTGCAGGTTCTAATGAGCTTCTTTCTTCTATGGAACTTCACAAAAGCGACTTTGGTAACATCACTACAGCCTCTGCTGGCACTCACTCAATTCCTGTGACTGCACGTATGCCCGGTGCTACATCGTTGCCAACTGCTACCGTTTCTCCTGCAATGATTATTGCTCGTATGAAGCGTTTGCTTGATCAGCAGCAAGTTGACTCACAAGGTCGCTGGCTGGTAGTTGATCCAGTATTTATGGAAATCCTTGCTGATGAAGATTCACGCTTTATGAATGCAGATTTTGGTGAATCAGGTGGACTGCGTAATGGTCTTGCTGTAAGCAACTTCCACGGTTTCCGTGTATACTCCTCGTCTAACTTGCCAGCACTTGGCACTGGACCGGGAACTTCAGGTACTGCAAACCAACTCACCAACCTTGGTGTTATTGTTGCAGGACATGATTCCGCTGTTGCAACTGCAGAGCAGATCAACAAAACAGAAACATATCGTGACCCTGACAGCTTTGCTGACATTGTTCGTGGTATGCATCTATACGGTAGGAAGATACTTCGTCCAGAAGCTATCGTCACTGCTCGTTATAACGCAGCATAAGGGAGTAATATAATATGGCTACGTTTGACATGACTTCCATTGATACTGCTGGTGTTGGGGCAAATATTCTTGCTGTCCCAACAGTAGTTGGTAATGTGGTTCGTACTATTGAAGCAATTTTAGATATTGATGCTATGATTGCTGCAGGTGCTACTATTGCTGATGGTGACATTTTTCAACTACTTGAGATTCCTNCTGAATCAGTAGTAGTTGCTGCTGGCGCAGAAATTATGAAGTCTTTTACTGCAAGTTGTACTTGTAATATTGACTTTGGTGGTGGTGATGACATCAT
>JGI24006J15134_10001985_pt1 | contig 11507 bp, 4 predicted proteins | sample LinPmetageLP53_FD_15134 | JGI IMG/M metagenome (IMG submission 15134) | reverse complement strand
CACCACTAAAATCACCATTTACAGTGTCTGTGGTTACCGGTGATGTTATTTTGTCACCATGTGCAATATTAGCAGATATATCAGTAGCGTCCATTCTAACGTTAGTACCGCTAGTTACAGCACCGTTAACATCATCACCAGTAAAAGCAGCTCTAGCTGTTGGATATATGTTTTCTCCTGGTAAATCAATTGGAGCAGATCCAATCACCGGTTCAATAAAAGCTATAACGTCATCGGCTACTGGTTGTTTTAAAACTCTATAAGCAGCTGTTGCGCCGGCTGTAGAGGTCATGGAGAAAGACGTTTTAATATTAGCTTTGTTTCTGTTAACAGAAATAGTGTCTGTTGCCATTGTTCCAGCTACTGTGCTACCAATTGAAAAACCTTGTAGCGTTAGTGTTAAAGCTGCATACTGATAAATAACTTTGTTTATTACCAAAGAGTTAGATCCTTTAGAGTTATTAATATCTATAGAGCCATCACCAAATCTAACCTCATCGTAAGTGGTGTGCCCTGTACCTGGTTTCGCATAAAGGTAAATATCATACTGATCATCAGAACCAGTAACCGCTGGAAAAGTTACGGTTCCACGATATGGCCCTGTGGATATTTTATTCTCTAAGCTAGCAGCGTTAGCTTGAAAAACATTAGTTACAAAGTTGTAATAGTAATCAGTGGTATTATCTTTAATTTCTAATTTAAACTCTGCTCCTTTGTCTCCAGATATAGTAAAACTTCTACGCTCGCTAGTAGCCGGTAAGTCTGATAAATCTAATTTAAAATCTGTTATTGTAAATAAACTTGTGTTACGAGGAAATGCTTGTTGTTTGTTAAAAACAACCTGCCCTTCTTTAACAGTAACTGGAAGGGAAGAACCACAACTATCCTCACAAGCTTGCAGCGTTGGAAAAGCTCCTACTTGAGGATGAAATCTTTCAACACATTCCAGGAAAGTTTTATTTTGTAAAAAGGATGTACTACCATAAGTAATAAATAAATTCTCAGGAGATACTTGTATTGTGCTTGGTTCGGATAATACACAATCCCAAGTAGATTTTATTACTGGTTCAACAAAACTTTTACAACAATCAAATTTACTAAACACATGAATGGTAGCAGCGGTAGTCATAAAGTTTCCGCCCCACAAATAGTTGCCCACTGATACTGTTGGGTTAGGGTTGATAGGCGGCGTGTAATTACCTAGGTACTCCAAGCAGAATTTATTAGCTATACCAGAAACAGCGCCCCCGGTTAACGCTGACAAACAAGCGCCACCTCCATTTGAGTTGGGTGTTCCGTGTGGTTGCATAACGTTGTTATCCACCATTATTTTATCACCTATAACAAGAGGTCCTGTTTGGGCTTCAATTTGATTAAAGTAATTTATAAAACTATTTGGGTAAAATGTACTATTAGCAACATCAGTCCAAGCGCTAATCATCCAAGGGTTAGAGGCGTTATAAAATACTGGTGTAGGATTTTGAGTCGCAGCAACGTTATAGGTTGTAACTAAATTGTAAGAACACATCTTAAACACTGGAATTCCACTTTTAGCACTACTATTTGCTTGAATTTTTCCATTTGAACCACCTATACAAATCTCTGCCATACTATTGTTTATTTATTATTTACTATTTTCGGTTACACCAACACCAATTGACCATAATTTAGCAGCTGTAAGTGAATCGTTTTTAAAATGAACAGTTGCGTAAAATCCTAGCACATCGTTTTTATTTACAACTCTACTTTTAGAAAAAGATATATAATCACCTCCACCACCGGATAAAGAGTTATAAGGCAAAGGGTTATTACCAGCATCAACATAAGTGCTATAAACCTCTATCTCTCTTAAAGATATAATACCGTGAACTTGACCGATGTGAATTGGCGCTGTTCCAGCCTGAAAACCACCATTAGCAGACGTGCTTGTTTTGTAAACTTGATCTCCTATTTGTAGAGAAGTGTTTATATCGTAATCAAAAGTTAACGTTAGTACATACGCCATTTATTTTTATATTTATTTATTATTTACTAGTTATTATTACAAGAACCATCATCAAATGTTGCAGATGCATCGTAGCTAAGGTATGAATTATCTGTACAACCTAGCACATCATATGTACATGAACCATCACTCGCTGTGGCAAGAGCATCATAATTAGCATCACCTGAATCCATACAACCTAAAATATATGTACAAACCAAGTTTGGATATACACTAGGGTCTGGGTTTGTATCTGCAAGTGGATCATAATTTTCTGCTATTGGATCAGTACATCCAAACACCGGTGGGTATGCACAAGAACCATCATCAACCAATGCATATTGATCAAAATTCGTTGCAAGCGCGTCTGTACAACCAAAATATTGACAAGTACCATCATCAGTATTTGCTAAAGGATCGTAATTTGAGGAATTAAAATTAGTACATCCTAGTACCACTAGAACAGCACACGAACCATCATCAACATTTGCAAAAGGATCGTACTCCACGTATAAAGGATCTGTACAACCATTTACTTGAGCAAGTGTAATTGTCGGTGAAACAAATGGTCCAAATGGTCCTGTTCCTTGTTGGCCTCCTGGAAGCATTGTTCCTGCATATTGATTGTCACCTTGTAGTGTTCCACACATAGCTGTAACGTAAAAAGTATAAGTACCTGCAGCTAAACCACTAATTGTATATGATTCTGTAGCATTTCCAGAAGGTGTAATTATTACCGCTGGAAGATTATTAGGTGCTTCATTTCCTCCTGGTATACCGTTACCTGAAATTACATACTGAAAAAGGTAAGCCGACGTTGGTGCCGCCCACACTAGCGTGACAGATCCATCTGCCAAATTCCCATTCGCATTGTAAGTAGCTGTTGCTTGACTTGATACTGTAACGTTTGCTACCTCTTCACAATACTCACAAGCTGCAACACAACTGTAGTCTGGTTGTCCTATAATACCATCAAAATTAACGGCGCTATTATCTCCACAAAAGTAACATGAACCATCGTCATCCATAGCCATAGTTAGCGATAACGTGTTAAAGTTGCAAGCGCTTTGACTAGTACAACCTCCGTAGTAACAAGAATTATCGTCAATCGCAGTACCATTTAAATAGTCAAAACTATTAGATTGACTGTCAACATTACTACCTGAAAAACTATAGTTAGGTGAGTAAGGATCAGTACAACCATAATATTCACAACTACCATTATCATAATTTACAGCTGTTAACTCGTCGGTACTTGAGTAATAGTTACCCGCAGTTGGATCAGTACAGCCAGGATTCACAGGTACACACATGCAGTTAGGGTAACCGCAATTAGTACCGTCACTTAAAATTTCTGATCCAAGGTTTGCAAGATAGTTGTAATTATGATTACCATTAATAGTACATCCAAAAACTGCTGGAATACAACTACCATCATCTACATTTGCGTTAGAATCAAAGTTAAGTGATCCACCTAATAGTTCTTGACCCTCAACAGCGAGAGGACCTGTCGTACAACCCAACAAAGAACAACTACCATCATTTGTATTTGCTAATGCATTATAGTTATCAGCCCAGCTTTCTGTACAACCAAGTACAACCGCTACACAAGATCCATCATCTACAGTCGCGGCGGAGTCGTAATTAAACGCCGTAGAATCAGTGCAGCCAACCACGACATTGTTCGTTACACTAGCGGTTCTACCTATACCTTGTATACTAAAATTTTCTGTGTCAAAGCTAGAACCGATTGCTATGTTACCAGCTGGATTAATATTAATATCATCACCTACAACGTACCCAAACCACTTGCCTTCTTTATTTATAAACTCAGTTATACCACCTCTTTCTAAGTTAGTCATAATCTTAGATGCATACCAACCTGGTACGTCTGATAAATTGAAGTACTCACTATCTAAAAGCGTGTTACCATTTTCATCTTTTGAAGTTACCTTAGCTTTAGAGCCTTCATAATTTATAGTTTTAAAAGATTTTACGCTACCAGGAACTTCGTTAAATACAGCCTCTAATTTTGATTCTACAAGATCTTGATTATAAAAAGTATTCCTGTTAACTGTTTTATCGTGGTGTTTCCATATTCTACCATCTAAGAACGTATAGTACTCGTTAGCGCAGCTAATTGCGTGTTCAGGTATAAATGATTTAAAACTTACCCAACCTTTTACATCTTCTTTAAACGTCGCTGTTCTGTTAAAACTACTACCTTTTATAGTAATATTGTATTCGTCTTTTCTATCATCGTAACTACCTAATAATAGTTTGTCACCTAACATTAGCTTATCTCTAAACCAATCTTTCATTCCGTGATTAGATATAGGTGTTAAACCATCCATAGATAACCTCATTACAGAGCCTCTAACTTTATCTGTAAAGTAAACTCTATAAGCCTCTGACGCAAATGACTCTGGGTTTTTAGATATACCATACTCACCAGAGTAAGGAATAGCTTGACCTAAAACATTTTTTGTTGAAGTTATATTTGAATTTCCATCAGCATTAAACAAAGCGTCTTTATTAGCTAATATCTTTAATACCCTATCTTCACAAAGCGTTAATAAATCACCACCTTGTCCCCATCCAGCGTGTAGTTTTTGGATACTACCGTAAGTAGGATTTATATCTTTTGTAATTTTTTCAGCAGAAATAAATTGATTAAGATTATTTATACCGCTTGTAGAGTTATATATACCAGAGTAAATCAAACCATTCTTTCTATTCTCTTGTTCTTTTAATTCTTCTGTAGAAGATGAAGCTGTAGCGCCATTAGTTACGTAAGGCTTGTTATAAGTATCACCAATTCTATTAGATTCAACACCGTTGTTAAAAGACCAACAGTTAAACCAGTTTAAACCAACTTCGTTTTTAGGATTTATTATTAAAGCTACCGTGCCATAACTACCAGCAACACCACCAATAACTTCAAATGAAACAATTTCCCCGTTGTCTTTTTCTACATAACATATATCTTCTAGCTCTAGCATATCAAAATGATCATCAATTATTTCAGTAGAAAGATAAATAATGTATTCTGGCGCGCCTAGTTGTATTATTTCCCAAGAAGTAACAAATATTCCTTCTGGAAAATTAGTGTTAACCGGTGGAATTATTGTAGATCCTATAGGTATAAATAAATGTTTGTTTTTATTTGTTAAAGGTAGTGCCGCAAGACTAGAACTAGCCTCGTAATATATGTCTATATCAACTTCTTCCTTAGGTTCGGTTTCAAAAATTGCTGGATTATTACTTATAGGGTTTGATCCTTCAGTCGTAAAGTCTGTTAAAAACTCTAGTTGAGCAGATTCGTTGTGGGTTATATCACCATAAGGTGAGTCTTCATCAATTGCATTTATAGTACTATATAGCGCACTTGGCGTGAATAACTCGTCAACCTCATATTTTATTCTGTAAGTAACTCTACGATTTGTCTTATTAGCCATTCTACTAGAATACCAACCAAACTTGTCGTTTGTAAACCAACCACAAGCTAAACTTTGAACTACAGATTGCGTAATATTTGCCGCCCATGGTGGTGGGTGGTCAAAACCATATCCCACGATTGTCATTGCTCCCTGGTAATTAAACAATCTAAACTTGTTTACCCCTTTTATTTTATAAACAACATCACTTCCTTTTAGTCTAAATCTACTGTTTGTTTTTAACTGCTTTATTATTGCTTCTTCTTGATCTGAAGATGTGTTACCGGGGTCACCAATTCTCCAGTCTAACATCCGATGCATTACTTGAGGATCCGTGTTGCCTGTAGGACCTAGTTGCGAGTATGCTAGATCTATGTATTGATCAGATCCATCTGCCCAAACACCTTTCATCGACATTGAAGCCAAACTATATCCAGTACCAATATTTTCAGTATTAGTATACGATTGGGTGTAATTATACACGATTCCCGAGCACGAAGCATTGTATGTTTGTTCAAGCGGAGTGGTAGTGTCACACGACTCTTGATTTGTAATACCAAGACCTGCATCGGAAAATTTTGTTTTAACATAATCGTAGTCTAATTTTCCACTAGAAGGTAAGTTTTGAGCTCCAAGTTGTTGGCCAGCAAATGTAGCTTTGTCAATAAACCATCTTCCTATAGTATTGCTACCTCCAAAATCAAGTTTATTATCCCATTGATCTTTTGTATAGGGACTTGAGGAGTCGTCTGCTATCTCTACTCCCTGACTATCTGCGTCTGGATGAAAATTAAAAGCATCACCTTCCATGAAATCGTCAAAATTATTATCTTCTATCTTGAACAAACTTGTAGTAGCGGAAACCATTAACTGGTTATCAAGAACTATTCTGTTTGTTAAGCGTTTAGTAACCGAATCACCCCCAAGTATTTTAACAAAAAACCTACCATCAAATTCTGGTTTGTTTATTATTGTTTTTTTCCAAAAAAGAACGTGTATATTATCGCCTCCTGGAATGCTCGTTGAATCATTAAGATGGTCAGTAATCCAATCGTCTTCCGCTAGTATTCCTTGGTCTAAGTTTATATAGAAAAAACTATTCCCCTGATTCTGATTAATATCACTAACATTTACAACATGGTATTTTGCACTAACAGGGCTAACGGTGGTAACACCATCTTCAGTTATTTCTCTAGAAAAACTAACGTACAACTCATCTGTTGTAGATCCACTAGTATTACTACTAACTTCGTCTAAAAGTACTTTAGGAGAAGTTAATCCCATTCCTATAGGGCTAACTGTACTGTAATCACGTAGCCAACGACCAGCATTTAAACTAAAACCTTTCATACCAACAGTTGGAGCGTTCATTCCTCCACCAGGAAAAGGAGGATTAGAAGTGTTATTACACGGGTTGTCGCCATTCCACATGTTACAAGAGTGCGCGCCTCTAGAAGCATCAGTGTTTGTTCTAACTAACAGTTCAAAACTAGTTTTTATATATTCTGGAGCCTCGTTTTCTATTGCAACTATTTTATACCTAGCTTCTTCGGTAACTAGCTCATCAGAATCAATTCCTTTTTTTAGTATAATATATGTATCTTCATCTACTTTGTTTCTATCTACAGAAGGAAAAGAAACCCATATGTTTCCATCTGCAGCATCGTACACTCTGTCAACAGCTAGGTTGTAATATTCGTTAGAAGTTTCTTTAATATAAACCCTGTAATAATCCGCCCAATCAGGAGATTCTTTTAAATCTACGTTAATATAATTACTACTAATAGATCTAGATTTCGGCACATTGATAGACCCTAAAGATCCAGATGTTTTAACAGGCGTTTCTCTACCATATTTATCACCCCAAACAACGCCAATGTCATAGTCCCTAAGCGATTTAACAGATCTTTCACCTATATTTCCATCTATGTCAATAGCCCTACTTTCAATCCATGATTTTATGTGTGGTTGTATTGAGTCGTATCCTTGGGTGTAATTACCGTAAACAACTCTGTTTCCAGTAACCTCTTGTGCTAAAGCTGTTTTTGGTACATTATCCCAAGTTCTTAAACTTTGAGAAGAAGAGAGTGCTAATGTTACGTTTTCAGAAGAAACACTATAAGAACCTTTGCTAACACCGCTCGAAAGTAAGCTGGTAGCCGTATTCCAATAGTTGTTTTCTTCACCCTCTAAAATAGCGTCGTTAGGAGAAATAGTTTTTAATAAATAAACCGTAGGGTTTGTTTCGTTTTTATATAACAGGTCAATACTAACCACATCCAAAGGCGTTTCTGTCGTTACAAAGTTTTGTATTTTTAAAGATTTAATTGAGTTAACCATACCTTCGTTGTAGGCTTTTATAGGTTGGTAGTTAAAATCACCAGGCCTAAAAGCTACGTGGGTAAAAGGGCTAAAAGAAGAGTACTCACCATCTTGGTATTTATATCTATAAGCAAATCTTGGTAGCTTACGTTCAAAAATACCTGGTTCTGGTTCTAAATGCCCATACCATGTTACTATTGTTGTATCAACAAAAGAACGCATGTTTTCAATTTTAACTAAAACATTAAAGTTTGATGTTGTTATGGTTACATCCTTAATACTAGCCCTAATTTCCCAATCATCAGGTAAATTACTTATATCATCTGATAGCAATATTATATCACCTACCTCAAACCCAAATGGCTCACTAGTTAACGCAAAGCGTATTACTTTTTCGTTACCAACAACTTTACCTAAAAAAGGCGCGGTATTATTAACTGTCATAACATCACTACCGCTAATTATACCTTGCCTTAAAGTTGTTGACATTTCTAAGTGAGGAGGTTGTAAAGGTGCTTTACGAATAACTGTTATGTGCTCTTCTTTAACTTGAATATTATTGCCGTTACTTATGTTTTGATCATAATTAATTAATCTAGTATGTTTGATGCCACTACCGTGTGTGCCCAGGATGCTACGTGGTATGTTTATTTTTTTAGGTTCAGAACCTGCTAATTTACCGTCGGAATCATAATAGCCATCTGTCCAAAACAACATATCGTCTACAATGTTTATTCCAACAATCATTCTGTTTTTGTCAAAACTTAACACAGGTTGTCTACTTATGTACGCACGAAATGAAACTTCATTAATGGTACCGTTAAAAACCTCATCTAATAATTGATCAAAATTAATATCAAGCCCAACCTCTCCAGTAGTATAGTCTACACTGATTACTGAAGCTTGCATTTCCAAAAGAGTATAATCTCCACTGTTATTAAAATCTATTGTAACATCTTGAACTAACGAACCTATTACCAAATCTAGTAACTCAGGGTCAGTTGGATCAAGATACATAATAGTTGATGATCCTGGACCTTCTTCAAACATATTATCACCACCAGTAATTTCTGATCTTACTATATCAACAAACACAGGTGTAATAACACCGTTTTTGTGCTGTAAAATAAAGTTTTTTGAGTTACGTTCTTCGCCGGTGTAACCGGTGCTGTGCTCGGCTATAAACCAATATAAAGCATCATTTTTTTCGTCAGAAATAGCGCCAACACAAGTAGATGTAGTAGTAACAACAGGAAGCGAGTTGCCATACTGGTCGTTATAATTAAGGTTTGCTCCACTGTTATTTAAATAACTTAATTCAGAAACCAACTTGTTGCCTAATATATTTTGAACAGTACCAACGTCAGATCCTTCTGAAGTTGAAACCTGTATGTTCATTGCGCCGATATATTCTCCTTTTGGAACAAGTCTTTCGTCAACATCCTTATTCATCTTACCACCGGTAAAATTTTGCTTGATTTCTGGCATGTACTAGTGTTTTATTTGCTTAGATTTACCTCTAAGTATTTGAGTTAATTCTTCTAATTTTAAATTAGACAATCTTAATTTTGCTGTTCTTATAGCCGCAAACTTCTCTTTTTTAAGTCTAGGTACTATTTGTTGTGTTTGAATTCTACCAGATGCTATAGCGTGTAATATCCATCTGTACATAGCTTCTTCAGCAAATTTATGAACTTGCATTTCTTCGTCTGTTCCAAGACTATCACTTATATAATCTAAGATTACAGTTTTTCCAGAAATATTAGAGCTAAAATGGATTTTTCCAGACATGCAATCTATATAAAAAGATCCATTAGCTTGCGCGTGTTGTGGGTCTAAACCATATCTATTACCATTCATCTTCCAATAAGTATCATCTTGATAGTCGTCTTGATTTTCAGAAGGTGTAGCGGACTTGTAGTTTGACCAGGTATTTGAAGTTTCTTCATTGCCAACCCTTACAATAGAAACATTATCTATTGTTAAGCTGGTTTCACTGGAAGTTGCGTTCTGGAAATATACGCTTTGCGCTGGGTACAAAGTAGTAAGAGAGGTAGAAAGACCGGAAGTAATAGTTTCTTCATACGTACCATTTGCACTTCTTGAGGTTGTGTGTGTGAAATGCCCGTCTTCATTTACAATACCAAAAAGAACTGCCCCTTCGCTATATCCACTTATAGTATACGTTATTTTATATTTTTCACCACTATAAATAGGTACATTTTCTTGTCTTATAGCCTGAAATTTTTTTAGATTATAACCTATTATACGATTGTTATCCCAAAACCAACCACTTTGATCTGTGAAAGGCTGAAGAGTCGTACCAGGAAGTTCAATTATAGTTTGCGGCAATGCATCTTTAGCTGCTTGATTTAAAAGCCAACCCTCACTACCTCCATGGAAATTACCATTTACAATTAAATTTCCAGAATCAATTAATGATCCATTTTCAGCAAATAAAAAATCACCGTTTGCATCAATTTGAGGACTTTGGGGGTTTGAAGTTTTGCTTGTTGGATATAAAAGATGTTTTATACCAGCAGAATCTACCCAACTAATCTTAGTGTAGTTTACATAATCTTGAGGAAGTGTCATCTGAAGCGAAGCAGGTACTGTGATCTCTTGAGCTTTGCAAGATTTAAGTGTGTCAAACGATAACTCTGCCAAACCTCTTTGAGCGTGGAAAGCTACGTCTGTTTTACTAGCTTTCGATATAATTTTATCTTCACCAACATATACAATCATAAATTGATTTATAATGTCTTCTAAAGAAACAAATTGATAGTTACCAAAATCATCTCCTTCGTAGTATTCTTGAGGTGCATTATTTAATAATCCCATTTATTATATTTTAGGTTGTTGTTGCGTAGTTAATTGATCCATTCCAGCGCCAGCACGCGTAATATCAGGTTGCTCGTTAGATATACCAGCTAGTTTTAGTATTTTATTTACAAGTTGATTTTCTTCTGATGGGTGAAGTTCAAAGTCTTGAGTCGAAGGATTAGCATCATACATTGCTTGCTTGTTTATAACAACGTACGTCCAGTTAACTTTTTCTGGTTTTTTAATGTAACTTAAGTTAATTGGATGGCTTGTTGGCGTGACAGATATTCCTAAACCCACAGATATAGTTAAACCTCTACTTATCGCGTAACCAATAGGTCTAGTTAAAGTTGGCGCGGTTAAAGGTGAAAACCTAGCAGCATCAAATTTTTTACTTGTTAGCATTTCAACTTGATTACTTCCAATTCTAACATCACCAAGTCTGTATATTACTTCTGGTATTGTTATATACCCACTAACCACTGTCATGTTGGCGATAGCCCAGTTGTTACCGCGTTCCACTTCAAACAATCTTATCTTTTCTTCAAGTAAACTTAATACATCTGAATACTCTGTATTATTGCCAGACGCTTTATTTCCTTTGTTTATGTCATAAAAATATTGTTCAAATATTTCCATTTGTGCTTGGTTAGCAAATAGATTAAAGTCTTGAGGCGTTATATAACCTCTTTGTTCTTTGTTAGCTAACGCTAAAACTTTTTGATATACTGTATCTATGCTTACCATAATTTCTTTTATTTATTATAAGGGAATAATCTATTTAAAGTATCTTTTCTTTTTCCACACCCACAGTCTTTTTTAACAATATTACTGACCGTGTCTACAACCTTTTTTATTCCCGTTGCTTTTGTAATTTTTTCTATTGAGTCTCCTAAACCCTTTGATTTCTTTGTCATAAAATTAAATTTTAATAAATGGTC
>JGI24006J15134_10001984_pt1 | contig 11508 bp, 8 predicted proteins | sample LinPmetageLP53_FD_15134 | JGI IMG/M metagenome (IMG submission 15134) | reverse complement strand
AAGGTCAAACATGCTTCCTGGATGATAATGGAAATAGTATTTTGAGAATTTATTATTTAGATGTTAACAATGCAAAAGTTTATATTAACTCAAGTGCTGGAACAGTAAACTATAGTTCAGGATTAGTCACAATTAGTAGTGTTATTATATCAAGCTCATCTACAATAGAAGTTAGTTGTAAACCAGCAATTAATGATATCTCTCCAACAAGAAATATGATTTTATTAATTTCAAAAGCATCAATTAATGTTGTAAATGATTCAACAGGAATTACAGAATCTAGTATTTCTAATGTAACAACTGCTGGTACAACAGAAACAACAACTAGTGAAACAAGTTCAATTCTATCTACAGGATCCACTGGCGGTGTTACTAATCTGGTGTACTGATGGCTATTTCAAAAAAAGTCTCAACACTAATAAACACTCAAGTTCCAGAGTTTATCAGAACAGATGCTCCATTATTTAAATCTTTTGTTGAAGGTTATTACGAATTCTTAGAACAAGGTAATAATGTTTTAGACGAAAGTAGAAAACTTTTAGCTTATCAAGATGTAGACTCTTCAATAGACAAGTATATCGAGTATCTTAAAAGAGAATTAATTCCAGATTTACCACAAACAACAGCTGCTAATACTCACATATTAATGAAGAGAGCTACTGACCTTTATAAGTCAAGAGGTAGTGAGAAAAGTTACAGATTGTTGTTCAGAGCTTTATATAATGAAGAGGTTGAAATATATGATCCAGGTGCAAGTATACTTAGAGCAAGTGATGGACGATATTCAAAAGAACAAAGTATAAGAGTTGGCGATCCATCATTAAGTAATACAGAATTATTACTTGGACAAACTATAACAGGATTAGTTAGTAATGCAACAGGTAAAGTAGAAAGATCAACACAAACAGTTGAATCTGGATTCTTAGTTAGAGAATTATTTTTATCTAATGTGAGTGGTACTTTTCAAGATTTAGAATTAGTTAGAAATACTGCCAACACTGTTAATGCAACAATTTATAATGTTACTGGTGTAATAACAAATGTAAATATTGTTGATAAAGGTGCTGGTCATGTTTTGGGAGATACCTTATCAATATCATCTCCAACTTCAGTAAACTCAGCAATAGCAACTATTTCAGATACAGATAACTTTAGTGCTATTCAATTTACAGTAACAGAGGGTGGTTCTGGATATACAGTATCAAATAATATAGTTGCTATTACAAGAAATCAGGTTGGAGTTGGAGCCTCTTTTTATGTGAATTCAATAAGTAATACAGAAGTGTTGTTATTAGATGGAGATGATATATCTTCAGTTGCTAATGTACCATTAAACACAACTGGAGGCACAACTAACTCAAATACAAATACAGCTTTTGTAAGATTAGGTGCTAATAGTAGAGCAGTAAGTGCAAATTTAGCAACAGCCAATGTTAATAGTAAACTTGGAAATGCTTTAGCTTTTACAAATACAACAGTTGGATCTATTAATACTGTTTATCAAACGTCATATGGATATAATTATACTAATCTTCCTTCAGTATCAGTTAGAAATCCAGCTGTTGCAGAATTGAGAATTCCTGATCCAAATCAACCCAATTCATTTAAAGGTAATAATGCTATTATAACTGCATCACATTTAGACGGAGCAGTTAAAGCTATCACAGTGACAGATGGTGGAACCAACTTTAACAAATATGATACTTTAACTATTGATAATACTACAAGAACTCCTACTGCAAATGTAACTGGTTTACCATCAATTACTGGTATTAAATCTTATGAAGGAAAGTATACAGATACAAAAGGCTTTTTATCATGGAATAATAGATTACAAGATAATTATTTTTATCAAGTTTATAGTTATGTAATTAAATCAAATAATGCATTAAACAAATATAAGCAATTTGTAGATGATTTACTACATCCAGCAGGAACAAAAATGTTTGGTGAAGTAAGAACAATAAGTGTTGTATCAACACCAACAATATTAGTTAGTAATGTGAACTTAACAACTGGTAACACAACATTTGATAGTACAGTTCTTACATTTGATTCAAGTAATACAACATTTGACAAGTTTTAATATAAATAGGATTAAGGAAAAAGAATGGATAAATTTATAGCAAATTTAGATAGATTGAGAATATTTCCAAGATTATTCATAAGTGTATATATTTGGATGTTTTATGATGTGGTGCAATGGTTTATGATGTTAGAAGCACCTACAAATCAACAAGCTGGTTTAGTATCAATTATAGTTGGTGCTGGTGCAGCATGGTTTGGTTTATATGTTAGAACTTCAGGGAAAGACAAATAATGGCTAAACAAACAATAGGTATAGGAACAAGTGCTAATGACGGAACTGGTGATAGTGTCAGGGCCGGTGGTGATAAAGTAAACGATAACTTTACAGAAGTTTATAATGCATTAGGAAATGGAACAACAATTGCTGCAAATACAGGAACATTAGTTTCCAATGCTTATGCAGTCGCAACATATGCTGCAAATACTGCATTAACAGCAAAATTTAATACATTTGCCTTAGTTGCAAATGTTGCTGCATTAGCAGCATTAGCAAATACAAATAGTGCAATTGCAAAAAGAGCTGAAGTTGCAAACGTAGTAACCCTCGCAGCATTAGCAAATACAAATTTATCTATTGCAACAAAAGCTGCAGTAGCAAACGTAGCTGGTTTAGCAGCATTAGGAAATACAAATTCAAGAATTACATTATTGAACACAAATCTTACAGGTACAAATACAGCAATAAGAACACTTACACTTGATAGAGCTCAAGTTGCAAATGTAGCTGGACTTGCTGCATTAGCAAATACAAATTCAGGAGTAGCATTACTTAATACAAATTTAATAGCTACTAACACAGCAATAAGACTATTAGTTAGTGATAGATCTCAAGTTGCAAATGTGTTCTCAATATTCAGTAGTGGTAAAAGTTATTCAACAGTACCAAATTATGGTGCAGCAGTAACATATGATATATCTGCAAATGGATCTAATGCTTATATTGTTTCTAATATGGGTTTTGGTAAAGGAGGTGCAGCTTTTAATAATCCTGAATTGACTGTAAGAAATGAAACAACTATTGCATTTGACTTAAATGGTTTAGGTGGAGCTCATCCATTTGCTATAAGAAGTGGTGATTCTGGTTCAAGTGTTTTTTCAAATACGTTGATCCATGTTGCAACTTCTGGTACAATAACTACAGGAGCAAGTGCTCAAGGAAAAGTAGAAGGAGTTTTATATTGGCAAATACCACACGACATAGTTTCATCTGGGAGAAATTCATATACATATTATTGTCAAAGTCATGCAGCTATGAAAGGCAACGTTAATATCAAAGATACTGGAGCAATCTAATGCCAGCTGTATCAACTAAGAGGCTGTCATATCATATAGCAGATCAATTTAAAGAATCATTTAGTGAAACTGATCCTTCAAGATTATATGTTTTTGTTGGAAGAAGTAGTCCATATGCAAATGATTCTTCTGCATCTACACCAACTGACACAGTACAAAAACAAGATTACAATATTTACAAACAAATGCTTGCTGCAAAAAAAGTTCAAGAGACTGATGTAACTTATGCAATAAGAAGATACAATTGGGCAAACAATATTGGTTATACAGAGTATACAAATACCAATACTAATTTGTATACTAGTCAATTTTATGTTTATACTACAGATAATAATGTTTATAAATGCTTGTTTAATAATAAAGGTGCAAACTCAACAGTTATGCCAACAGGAACAAGTACAGGTTTACTACAAACATCTGATGGATATCAATGGAAGTATATGTATTCTGTTAGTACAGCTGATATTGGTAAATATGTAACAGCTGACTATCTTCCTGTAAAAGTTGTAACAACAAATGATAGTTCAGGACAGTTTACTGTTCAACAAGCTGCTGTTAATGGAGCTATTCAAGTCGTTGATGTAACAGCTGGTGGAGTTGGATATCAAACAACAAATGGTGTATTTGGAACAGTTAGTAATTCAACAGTTATGACATTAGCATCAACTGCTAGTGCAAATGATGGTGTTTATATTGGAAGTACTTTATATATTTCATCAGGCCTTGGTGCAGGATTAATAAGAGAAGTAACTTCATATACAGGATCATCAAAAAGTGTAACAGTTAACACTGCATTCTCAACATCACCAAATACAACTTCTAGGTACATTGTAAGTCCAAAAGTAACTATTGCTGGAGATGGTACAGGAGCAACTGCATTTGCAAATGTTACAGATGGAGCAAGTTCAGTAAATTATATTACAATGATTAGTACAGGATCAAAATATAGTAATGCAACAATAACAATTTCAGCTAACACAACTTATGGTACAGGAGCAACTGCAGTACCATATATTTCACCAAGAAATGGACATGGATCCAATGCAAGAGAAGAATTAGGTGGAAGTTTTATAATGTTGGCTACAGAATTTAATGGAACAGAATCAAACACTATTTCAACTACAAATGATATAAGAACATTTGGATTAATTAGAGATCCACTCACATCTACAGGTGCTGTTGCAAATACAGGAAACTTTGATATGACAACAAGATTGACATTGAGTGGTGCTACAGGAGACTTTACACAAGATGAATTAATTACAGGTGGTACAAGTGGAGCGACTGGTAATGTGGTTAGTTTTAGTAATACAAATTCAGCCAATTCAACAGGCACGCTTAGAGTGATAAATATAACGGGAAGGTTTCAGAACAATGAAGTTATTACTGGATCAGCTTCGAGTAAGACTGCAACGGTACGACCAGCATCAAATTCGGACTTGAGTTTTTATAAAGGTGATGTATTATATACAGAAAATATATTACCAATTACAAGAGCAACAGATCAAATTGAGAATTTTAAGATAATATTTAGTTTTTAGGATAAATTATGGCAGATATAAGTAACACAGTTTCGTATTCAACAGATCTAAATGTGGATCCGTATTATGATGACTACAATGAAGAAAAGAATTTTCACCAAATACTTTTTAGACCTGGTCTAGCAGTTCAAGCTAGAGAGTTAACTCAACTACAAACAATACTACAAAAACAAACTTCAAGATTTGGAGCTCATATATTTAAAGAAGGTACTATTGTTTCTGGTGGATCTAAACAACTAAAAATTGGTATTCCTTTTGTAAAAATAACAGATAAAGATAATGGTAATAATGCCTTAACTATGACAACATTAGTTGGTAGTACAGTTACCGGTGGTACAACAGGAGTTACAGCAGAAGTTATTGCTACAGTATCAGGTGTTCAAACTGCAGCTAATACAAACACGTTATATGTAAAGTATACAAATTCAGGTACAAATAAAACAACAAAAACATTTAGTGCTGGTGAAGTATTATCATTCGTATATGCTAATACAGGAACAGCTAATGCAACAGTTGCTTCATCTGCAAATACACCAACAGGTAATGGTGTATTCTTCCAATTATCAGATGCTTTAGTATTTGCTAAAGGTCAATTTATTTTACATTCTAATTCTGGTATAGTAGTAGAAAGATATAATGAAACACCAAGTCAAAGAATTGGTTTCAAAGTAAATGAAAATATAATAACAAGTAATACAGATACAACATTATTAGATCCTGCTCAAGGTTCATATAACTATACAGCACCAGGTGCTAATAGATTAAAATTATCAACAGAATTAAATATATTACCATTATCAGTAACTGGTGATGCACCAGCATCTAATGGTTTCTTTGAATTATTAAATTTAGATAATGGATTAAGAGCTGAAGAAGCTAAACAACCAGATTATGCTGACCTTGGTCAAGAAATGGCAAGAAGAACATTCCAAGAGAGTGGTCATTATACAACAAAAGCATTTAAGTTTAATGTTAGAGAAAATTTAATTGATGGAACAAACTTAGGTTTAAAAACATCAGCTGCAGGCGGTGATGCTAATACATTATCAGTTGGTATAGAAGGTGGTCATGCTTTTGTAAAAGGTTTTGAATATGATTATGAGAATATAGATACAATTTATGTTGATGTTGCAAAAGGTACAAATACACAATTATACGAATCAATTTCTACTACACCAAACTATGGACAATTTGTTTTAGCTAATGAAGTATCAGGTGTATTGGATCCAACTAATTTACCAGAGGTAAGTTTAAGAAATGCTGCTGCAAAATCACACACAAATAAAACATTTGATAATACAGCATCTCCTGGATCTCAAATAGGTACAGCAAGATTAAGAATGATATCACAACATGCTGGTAATACAGATACAGCTGGTGGTCAATTTAAATTACATCTTGGAGAAATAAAATTAACTTCAGGTCAATTTGCAAATGTTAAATCATTTTATATTGCAAATGCAGTATCAGGAGCAAGTAAAAACTTCTTAGCTGATGCTGTATTAACAAGTGCTAATTCAACATTCCTTGGTAATGCAACATTAAATGAACCTACCAATGATTCATTGGTTTACAGTTTACCATTTAAAGGTGTTAAAACTATTAGAGATGATAGTAATAGTGTTGAAACATCATTTCAATTTAAAAAATCATTTGATATTACAATTGCTACAAATGGTACAGCATCAATTGCAACAGGAGCATCTGATCATCAATTTACAACTACAGGAACACTAAGTGCTTCACAAAAAGATAGCTTAGTAACATTAGTTGCTAAAAATCAAGTAACAAGTACTCAATTAGGAACAGTTTTAGCTAATAGTACAACAACAACTGTTACAGGAACAGGAACAAAATTTAATTTATTAAAAGCTGGTGACAGAGTAAGATTAGGACCATCTAATATATTTACAGTTAATGCTGTAACAAGTAATGTTGCCATGTCTATTACAACAACTCCAACTGCAGCTCAAAATGTTGCAAGTGGTAATGCTATATCTAAAGTTATTGAAAGTGGTCAACTAGTTGATTTATCAATGACAGGTACAGGTGGCAATGGAGCTGACAGAACATTTACTATTAGTTCAACAACAGCTGCTGCATTAGATATTAAAGAAACTCTTAATACAACTTTAGCTGCAACAGCAATTGTAACTTTAAATAAAGTGAATGCAAGAGAAGCTGCTAAATCATTATCTGCAAATGTGTTTGTTAGAATTAATCCAAATACACATTTTAATAAAACTGGTAATGGACCATATCCATTAGGAGTAACAGATGCTGTTAGATTAAGAAAAGTTTATATGTCAACATCTAATGTTGTTGTAGCAAACACATCTGGAACAACAGATATTACATCAAGATACAAATTAGATAGTGGTATGAAGGCTGGTCGTTATGATATTGCTAGTATCATACTTAAAGCTGGTCAGACAGCTCCAACAGGACAGTTATTAGTTAATTTTGATCATTTCAAACACAGTTCTTCATTGGGACAAGGTTATTTTAGTGTTGATAGTTATCCTGTAGATGATACAAAAGGTACAAATTCAATAACATCTATAAAAACATTTGAGATTCCAATTTATACAAACCCATCAACTGGTGATGAATATAATTTAAGAAATAGTATTGATATTAGACCTAACAAAGCTAATACAGCTAATCCTACAACAACCATTAGTTCGTCTCCAATAAATCCTGCTAACAGTTCTTCGTACACTGTTGCTGGTGATGGTCAGTTACCAATAACTGGTCAGAATATATTGAAAGACTTACAAATATATCTTGGTAGAACAGATAAGATTGTTGTTAATGAAGATGGAAGAATAGTAATAAAAACTGGTATATCAAGTGAAGCAAAAATTCCACCTACTGTTGGATCAGATGAAATGACTCTTGCTGTATTAGATATTCCACCATATCCTTCAATATCTCCATTTGTTGCTAAAATTAATGAAAGAGAAGATCTTCAAGTAACTCTTACTCCAATGGATAATAGAAGATTTACTATGAGAGATATTGGTCAACTTGCTCAAAGAGTAACAAGATTAGAATATTATACTTCTTTATCAATGTTAGAAAAAGATTCACAATCATTACAAATATTAGATTCTGCTGGATTAGATAGATTTAAAAATGGTATCTTAGTAGATAACTTTACCGGTCATGGTGTTGGTGAAGTTGTTAATGAAGATTATAAAGCTGCTATTGATCCAGATAAAACAATTTTAAGACCATCTTTTAAAATTAATAATATTGATTATATTGCAAATACTTCTGGTACTACAAATGTAATAAGAAGACCAAGAGACGTAATGATGAAAGTGTCAAACAGTCAATTAGCTGATGATATATCAATGTCATTTAATGAAACAGTAACGGGATCAACAAGTGGATCAACAGGAAGATTAAAATATATTACAGGTGCAAATACAGATATTATATTACTTGAAAATGAAACAGGATCAGGATTCACAGCTGGAGAAACTGTAACTGGTTCAACATCTGGATTTACAGCTACAATATCAATTGTTAAGAGACCTAACGAAGGACCTCTTGCAACATTAGATTACGATCAAAATGATCTAATAGTACAACCATTCGTATCAACAGAATTTAGAATTTCTAGTGCAGAGTTTAATGATTTTGTAGGTACAATTGAATTGACACCTGACTTTGATAATTGGGTAGATACAGAAACTAAACCTGATCTAGTAATTAATCACGAAGGTAATTATGATAATTGGCAAACATTAACAGATGCTTGGGGTACTCAATGGGGTGATTGGAATACAATCGTAACAGGTAGTGTATCAAAAGATGAATTCTTATTAGAAGATTTAGGAAACTATTCAACTTCTACTCCATTATCAGGTGGTAGAACACAAGTTAATACATACGATAATAAAAAGTTATTAGCTTATGAATCAGTAGAACAAAGAATGACAAGGACTGGTATTAAGATTAAAGCTACTCCTTATATTAACAAAGAATCAATTGGTGATAGAGTTGTTGATGTAAATGTAACACCTTATATTAGATCTAAGAATATTGAATTTACTGCAAGAGGATTGAGACCAAGTACAAGAGTTTATGCATTCTTTGATAATGAAGATGTAACAACTTTCATTAAACCTTCTGGTGGAACTTTAGGTGGTAGCTTATTTACAGATGCAGCTGGTACTGCAAGTGGTGAATTTAGAATACCAAATACAAGTACTCTTAAATTTAGAATTGGTGCTAAACCATTTGTATTAACAGATAGTAGTACAAATTCAACAACAGACTTTACTACAATTGCAAGTGCAACATATCATGCACAAGGGTTGTCAACAATTCAACAAGAAACAATTCTTTCTACTAGAGAACCAATCTTTAGTCAAGAAGAATTAACACAATCAAGAACAGAGTTCCAAGATGTTATGAGTTTCAAACATAAAAATGATCTTATTTCTTCTGTTATTAATAGTCCAGCTCCTCCATGTCGTAGAGGTTGTAGAAGAGGTTGTTTCTTAGAAGGTACACCTGTAACAATGGCTGATGGTAGTGTTAAACATATTCAAGACATCCAGCTAGGAGAAAAAGTATTAGAAGGTGGTATGGTTTATGCTGTAGCTAAATTCTTAATAAATGATCTTTATGATTATGAAGGTGTATTTGTTGCTGGATCTCATGCTGTAAAAGAAAACAACAAATGGGTTAGAGTAGAAGATAGTAAAAAAGGAATTAAACTTGACAATGGCGACCAGATAGTGTATACTTTAGGTAATGAGAATAAGAGAATTATGATAAACAATATTGAGTTTACTGATTACTTTGAAGTCGCAGAACAAGAAGAATTTTTTAATGAAGGTGAAGAGTATTTTGATACTTGGACTGATAAAATACCAGCGTTTGAGAAAGAGAAGATAGACACTCTAAACGCTTAGGAGATTATATAATGAACTATCAAAAAACGTGTTTTGAGATATTTAAAACTCATTACAAATCTATAGCTGAAGAATATCAAAATCATAAAAACCCAACTTATTTAGATCAACATGATTTTTCTGATGGTGCCGATACATATGTTGAAGGTACATGGTATGCAGTGGGTATAAGTTCTGAAGATAGAAAAGTACAGGAAGAAAGTACTTATCCTATTTTATACTCTATATTAGATAAATTTCCATACAAAATGAATTGTGCATTTATGGTTGTTAAACCAAATACTACTATTGGTAATCATAAAGATAGAGAAGGTGGTTGGAGATATCAGCTTACTATTGATGATGGTGGTGGAGATAATAGTGGAATAAATTATACTTATGTAAATGAAGAAGGATGGCCTCAACAAGAAACTCATATATTTAAAAATGGTAACTCAGTAATTATACAACCTGGTAAACAATTACACAACGGATGGAATAAAAATCCAAGAAAAAGAGTAACTTTATTACTTGACTTTTATGATGAAACAGTATACAATAAAAAAGACTTTATAAAGTATCGCAATAATTATAATGATGCTTTTAATAGTTCAGGGGATTTGTGTGACATATATGAAGGAAGAAAAGTTGGATAAGATATTAGTTATTGGACATACCAAAGGTATTGGTAAAGCTGTATATGATTATTATAATAAAAAAGGTCATACTGTAAAAGGATTAAGTAGATCAAATGGTTTTAATCTATGTGATCCAAAAAAGTTTTATAGACATATTTTTGCTTATGATTGGATTATATTAAATGCTTTTTATTATGACTCACAATATAAACTTCTTAAACATATTGTGGACAAATATGAAAATAAAAAGAAAAAAATTATAGTTATAACAAGTACTTCTGGTACAGATATATGTTTTGATAAAACAATTGAAGCTGATAGTTATAAAGAATATAGTAGACACAAAAGAAAACTTATAAAGTATATTGAAAGGATTCAACAAAGATTAGTAGATAAACCATTACAAATATTTGATGTTTGTCCGGATATTGTTGATACACAAATGAGCAAAGGTCTATGGGTAAATGCTAAAAAATTAAAACCTATAGAAGTTTCAAAAGCAGTACAGTTTTGTTTAGAAAGTAAATTTAATGTTAATAGAATAGTGATACAGAAAAAATGTTAGTTAGTCCTTGGAATTTAGATACAGATTATGATACATTAGTTAATTGGTGGGAACAATATGATTTTGGACAAGTACCAAAAGAATGCTTACCTCCCATTGGTGTTATGGTTACACACAATGATAAACCAATATGTGCTGGTGGATTATATATTGGTATAGGTACAAAATTTGCTTTCATGGAGTGGATTGTAGCTGATCCAAAAGCTCCTCCTAAGTTAACACATAAATGTATTAAGTTGTTAATTGATAAATTAATTAGTAATGCTAAAGAAGAAGGATGTTTATTGCTTTATACAGTTACAGAAAATCCAGGATTACATAAAAGATATGTTAAGTATCATGGATTATCACAAGGTGAGAAAGGTGCAAAGACATTTATAAAAGATTTAACAGATGGTGAGTATGGATCATTGTTATGGGCTAAAAGCCAAGAAGTGCTTGACGAAGAACCCAAGAATTAGTATAAATAGATT
>JGI24006J15134_10001983_pt1 | contig 11516 bp, 9 predicted proteins | sample LinPmetageLP53_FD_15134 | JGI IMG/M metagenome (IMG submission 15134) | reverse complement strand
CCGACCTTCGGACGCGCGACCGGGCACGACGATAGCCGCGACATCGGCGGCCGCATTCGAGAACGACCGTTGCGCCCGTGTCTGGTTGTTCACCTCTGCCGTCGTGATGAGGGCGTCTGCAGCTCGTTGTGCGGTTGATGTCTCGCCGGCCGCCTTGCTGAAGTACTCGAAGGCCGCCTTGCCCTTCCGAAACGCCGTGCCCGGACCGGCCGGTATAAGAACGTCGAAGACCGAACCGCCCCAGAACGCCGCATCGGGGTCGCCGTACAGGTCGGCATACGCCGCACGCACTTCGGGCGCGTCGACAAAGTCGTCGCCCATGCCTCTATCGTTCGAAATCGTCCGAGCGATACGCCGCGACTCGCCTTCGAACCATCCCGAAGGGTCGTCAAGGATAGAGGGCACGTCGACGTCTGGTCGCTGACGTCGAGCGTCGGGGTCAGTACCGACTGTCTCGGCCTGTCGGCGCTGGTAGATGGCGACGCCCGGCATCGGCAGGGGTACGGGCGTCTGCACGGTACCGCCGAGCATAGGGACTCGCGTCATGACGGCCGGAATGCCGAGCGCTTCGCGCATTTGTGCTATCTTGTAGCCCGTGTCGGTCGGGTCGATAGGCCGGCCGTCTTCGTCTACCTCGTATCCGAGCCCGTTGAAGTACGCGTCGCGACCGATAGCCGACAGGAAGGCCGGCACCGACCGCAACGTCGCGCCGAGTCCGGACTCGTACACGCCGCCGGTCTCGCCCTCTGTCTTCATGGCGTCGTCAAGCGCGCCGAGTACCGTGCGCGGCGTCGACATCGCTGGGTCGAGTACCTGAGCTTCGTCGAAGCTGACCTCTTCGCCGGCTGCGATTCGACGTTGGACGTCTTCGCGTGCCTTGCGCACCTTGTCGTCGGCCGCACGCGCTTCGGCCTCCGTCATGACCGGTTGAGCGGCGAAGGTCTCGAACAGCTCTTCAAACGCGGTCGGCGCACGTAGCGCACCCGTGTCGGGGTCTCGGTACAAAGTCTCGGCGTCATCCGACAGGAAGCCTGCGAAGCTGTCATCGGCGCCGAGTCGTTCGCGTACCCGTCGCACTCGCGTCGGTCGGGTCGGCGGGAAGAACGCCGTCGGTTCGACAGGTTCGTCTTCGCGGCCTGCGATTACCATTCGTTCGCGTTGCCGTTCGACATCGCCTTCGATGCGCTGCCGTTCGTCCTCGAGGAACTTGTCAACGTCGCCGATAGAGTCTTCGCGCTCCTCGAGCCGCTTCTGCAGTCGCTCGTCGACCAGGTCGGCAATCCGCTCGGCCGTTATCTCGGGCTGTTCGAAGGTCGCCGGCAATCGACCGGGCTCTTGCCTCGGTAGAAACGCATCGGGTAGGTCGGCCTCGGTTTCGACGACTTGCGCTTCACCTACCTCGAAGGTCGGTAGCTCGGCTTGTACGGGTTCGGGTTCGACGACCGGGTCAATGGTCGGCGCGACCGTCACGGGCGCTACAGCGGGCGTCTGTGCTGCCCTCTCGCGCTCCTGCACGGCGGCGCGTACAAGCTGCCGAGCGGCTTCGGTATCCCCGGCGGCATCGGCCCGGCCGGCGGCGCGCATGTACTCTTCGAAGGTCGGCATCTACTCGGCATCCCCGCTGTACTGGGCGAGCATACGCGCAGTGCGTTCTTCCTCGGTTTCCTCTTCGGCCTCTTCGACCGGGATGACGCCGCCTCCAGAGAACGAAATCTCTTCGACCTCTTCAACCTCTTCGAAGTCGTCAAGCTCGCCTCGAAGTTGTAGCGGTTCGTCTTCGACTGCGCGGCCGAGCTCGGCCGCAACGTCTGCCGACGGCACGTATCCGGGGTCGGCCGCAAGTCGCGCTTCGACTTCAGACATGCCCGCAGCTCGACTTTGCATGTAGATGCGGCGCACGTTTTCGATACGTGCCGCTTCGGCGTCTCGCGCTTGCTTCGCCTCTTCGATTTCCTGCTTCGCAAGACGTTCGAGCTCGTCTTCTTGTGCCTCTTGCACTCGCACCCGCTCGGCCTCTTCGGTTTGGAGCTTCGCCTGGTCGGGCGGCTTGAGCCCTTCTCTGACCTGTCGGTCGAGCGCGAGACCAAACCCGACCGCTTCGGCGAGCGCTTCGCCGTCGAGCGTCTTGCCGAGCTGTGCAACCAGGTCGTCGAGCTTCCAATTGACGCCCTCTTGCTCGTACATTTGGAGCAACTGCGCGACCTGCTTCTGTTCCTTTGTCGCGGCCTTGACGTCTTCGACCGACTCGAAAATTCGGTCGGCGGTCTGTAGGTACTGGTACTTCGGCGTGCCGCGATACTGCAGGTACTTGTCATCGGGGTCGAGTCCGCGTTCTTGGAGCACACGGCGACGCGCTTCTTCGGTGACGGTGCGGCGTACGTCGGGCGTCGCGGCTTCAAGGTCGCGCTCGAGCTGCGTGACGCGACGTTGCTGCGACAGGTACGACTGTTCGAAGAATTTACGCTGCGCATTCTTGTACGCACCTTGCGCCTTTGCTTCCGAATAGACGCCCTTCGCGAATCGGAAGTCGCGTTCGGCCTGGTCCGCATCGGCACCGGTCAAGGCCGCAAGCTCTGCCGGGTCGGCGAACCCGTCGTCGAGCATGGCGAGATAGTTGTCGAGTGCATCTTCGGCAGTCGCGAAAGACGTGTCGCCCGGTGCGACCGTACTGCGACGACGGCGTGCGATGGCTTCGCCGTCAAAGCCGCCGGCGAACCCCTGTTGCGAAGACATGAACACGGCCTCGAGCGCCCGTTCGCGGCCGGCTTCCTGTGCGGCCTGTTCGGGTGTTAACGGTGCCGCGCCTGGTCCGCGTGTCGGTCGGTCGGCTACCTGCCCGGCCGCCCGTTGCGCAAGCCGTAGCGTCTGCTTCGGCATGTTCGGCAGCGCTTCGAGATACGCAAGCGTCGCGTCGGCGGCCTGTTGCGTCATCGGGCGGTCGGCACTGCCGAGCGCCGAGACCGCGAGCATACCGGCTTTGTTCGCGCCGGCTGCGGTTAGCTCGCCTGCGTTGCTCGCTCGCTTCGCCTCTTCAACGGCGCCGACAATCGATCGAGGTACGCGCGTCGCCGCACCTTGCGCGGCCCGGGTGCCGGCTGCGAGCTGTGCGGCCATTTGCTCGCTCGACAACGTCGCCCGCAGGATTTCGCCGGCAAATCCCTGTTCGGTCTTCTGTGCCTCGAAGGCCTGGTCGAGCTGTGCAAGGGTATTGCGCTCGCTCTGGATAAGCTGCTGAAGCGCGAGTACCTGCTGCCGCTCGTCTTGGATGTCGCGCACAATGGCTTCGTACTGCCGGGCGGCGCGAAGCTCGGCGCTGTACTGCCGAAGGTATTCGTCGGATTTGGGCATTAGGGGACCCTCGGACCGTAATCGGTGGATTGAGCGCCGAGCTCGTCGTCGCGTCGGGCGCGCGCTTCGGCGATTGCCTTTTGCAACTCGAACTCGCGAGCCTGGTCGGTCTGAATCTGTTGCACGTTGGCGGCCGCTACAGTCTCGACGCCGCCGAAGCCACCCCGTACGGCCGACTGAATGTTCGCGATGCGGCGTTGTTCGGCGGCCGACTTCGCGCCGAGTAGTGCCTGTTCTTTTGCGGCCGTCTCGGCGAGCGCTTGCGATTCGGCAAGCCGCATTTCTTGACCGCCAGCGATGTCGCTTTGCGTTCGCGCGCTCTGCGCGGCTTGCTCGCGAAGGAACACGTCGCGACCCGACACCGTGCCGCCTGTCGCAATCTGCGCGGCAAGCTGTTCGTCGCCTTGCGCCTGCATTGTTCGTTCGATGCTGGCCCGACGTGCCGCCTGGTCGGCTTCCATCGCAGACTTTTCGCGAGCCGACAGCCCGCGATTCTTGCGCAAGCGCTTAAGCTCGTCATCGATGCGCTCTTGCTCTTTTTTCGCGGCACGGGCGCCGATGACGCCGGTTGTAATGCCTGACGCGGCCTTCACGCCGCCGAGAATGGCGGCCGCTCCGAGTATCCCAATGGGCATGCGAACCTCCTACAAATACCAGATTTCGAGACCGATGGACCAGTTGACGACGGCCGAGCGGTCAATCTCGGACCACGAACACAGACCGATAGTCGTACGCGTGCCGGCGTTTCGCTCGGCGGCGAGTACACCGGTGCGTCGGCCGTAGCCGTTGAGCGTAGTATACGGTCGGTCTGGTCCGAAGGGGGTCGTCCCGTTGAACCCGTCGCCGTTGTTCTTCACTTCTTGCGCATCGTAGATGCTTCGGCCAGCACCGCCGACCGTGCCGATGTACGGCGCGAAGTACGCGTACCGGTCGCCGATTGCCGGCGTGCGGCCCGTGACGGCGGGCACGTCATCGGGTCCACCTTCAACCTCGAGCGACCAGTGAAGCAGAATCTTCGCGTTGCGTCGAATGTCAACGTCGAAAGACGTGTTTGGCACGCGACGCCAGTCGCCTGTATGCGAGTCGCGGCCGACGCCCGACGTGAAGCTGGTCACAAACGACATGTTGACCAGGTTCCCCTTCCATTGTCCGCCCTGGTAGCCCGTGACGCCGTGTTGTACGCCTTGCACGGCGTCGTACCGGGGCGGCTGGATATGGCGGGTATCGATCCACTTCGAATTCAGAAGGTCGGCCTGTACGATTCCATTGTGCAGGTAGATGCGCAGCGCGTCGACGTTGCCCTGTACGCTTGCCGCGACGAGCGTCGTGCCATCCGAGAACGTGTTCGGCTTCGCGTATGCCATCATTTCATCCGGTTGACGAAGGTAACCAGCCGACCGCCGGTGTATTCTAAGTCTACGTCGGCCGCCGGCCCGACATCGAGAACGAGCGTATTCGCGGCACCCGCCGAAATGCGCCTCGGGTGCATGACGCCGAGAAGCACGACTCGAAGCCCGAAGATTGTCGGTGTTCCAAGAGCTTCGTAATGCCACGCGCCCGAAATGCCGCGCCAACCGGCGGCCTTCGTCTCTACAGACGTGCCCGCCGATGAGTCGCCGTTGTTCAAGTTGCGCAACCAATACGACCAAAGCGGAATCACTGTCGTCGCTTGGCATAGCTGCAGCGAACTACCATGGAACGAACCGAGGGTCGTCTTGAAATCCGATTGACCTGGTACTTCTGTCCAGTTGGTCAAACCGTTGCTTGTGACGTCCCATTGAAGCCACGCAACGAAACAGCCCGCGCTGGTTGACACGTCAGTATTGCCGCCTCCCCCGGTGCCGGCGATTGCGTTGAACTGGAAGCCGTCATCCCATGGACTATTTGTCAGGTCGGCCCGGACCGACAGCGACCAGTAGATGCGCAGCACTTCGCCGGCGCTCAAGGTCAAGCCGCTCGCGCCGTAGCTTGCAATCGTCGGGTTAGCAGCGCCGTCTTGGATGACATGCGGGCTCGAGTACGGCGTCGAACCGGTCGCGCCGACCGAGACCGGTGCCGCGTGCAACATGTCGCTCTTGCCGAGTACGTCGGTTTGCACAAACGGCGCTTGGAACTTCGGCGACTTCTTGAACTGCGGAAGGTCGACCGCACTGTCGCGAAGATTGAACTGGTCGACTTCGTTCGCTTGCGTGAAGTCGTCGAAGCGGTCATTCAACGACGCGGCCGTGGTCTGGTCGCCGTCGACGATTCGAGCTCGGTTGATTCTCGACACGCTACCTCCAACGACCGATTGCAAGGAAGCGCATACTGTAGACGTGCGCCTGACATACCGGTTCGGGCGTCGTATCCTGTACGATGTCGTCGTACGTCGTGTCGGTCAGCCGCACCTGAGCTTCGACCGACAGGTCGCCCTGTTCGAAGATGCCGGCGCCGAAGACGCGAAAGGCTTCGTGCGACGCCGGGCCGAGACATTCGACCAGGACACGGCCGGCGACAAGGATTCGAAGCCGCACGTATCGCGGCACGCTCTCGACATTCGCGAGTAGTACCTGGGTCGACGCCGGGTAGACGTACGCGTTTCCAGACCATTCGGCGAGAAGGTGGCCGCCCTTGAAGGCCGTCAACGTCGTTGTCGCGACTGTGACCCAACCCGAGCTGTACTTCTGGTATGTGAACGCCGCAAAGTTGTTCAAGGGCGTTGTCGTGTCGACGACTGCAGCCTGTTCGCCCGTCGTGTTCCAGGGGATTTCGCTGTAGACGCGGTGCGTTGCGTAGTCCTTGAGACGTGTCGCGTCGACGCATGCGGCCGGCAGTTGCGAACGGTCAAGCGCCGTCATGCTCGACTGCGCGCTCGTCATCTCGTCTTGCACACTGTCGGGCGACACCGTGCCGCCCGCCAACGTCTCGCGCTGTGTCCAGTGCTTCATTACGCCCTCTTGCCGCTAATGGTTCGCGCCTTGCCGAACTTGTACTCGATTTCGTGCCCGACAATGACCAGGTCGTCGGACGTCGATACCTCGAAGGCGAACCACGAGCACGACTGTTGTGCGACCGAGACCCGAAGCGGCACAAGCCGTTCTTTGCGGTAGGCCGTCGCCGTGCCGAGCTGCGCAAAGTCGTACACCGGTAGGTCGGCCGCGTCGGGCGGTTGCGCTTCGTACGAACGCTCTTCGACTGCCGTTAGGCTGAAGTCCTTGAGGTGCTTCACGGTGACGGTCGGCCGCCCGGTTGTCAAACACCATAGCGTCACGTAAAGCACTTGCTTCTGTGCGGCCGCGTCACCAAAGTCGTTCCACGTGGAACGGTAGGTGCTGGTCGGCGGGTTCGCAAAGGTGAACGTGTTCTCGGCAACGGTACCGCCGAGCGCACGTCGAGCCGTAATCAGGAACACGCCGGCCGGACTGTTCGCACCGGCCTCGATACCCGTGTGATGCCCGAACGCGAGCGTGCCGTCATACATCGGGGCAATCGCGCCGACAGGAAACCCGACCCGCGTAGACCACGGCGATAGGCTGGTCTCGAGAAGGTCGACGTGTAGAACCAAGCCGAGAGACGGCCGGTCCTGACCGTCGCCCGCTGCGTACACGTGGTACTCGCGCGTCTTCGCCGAGAACGCGCCGACCGCCTTCGGGTGCAAGTCCGGCGTCAACCGGTCAATCAGCTCGCGCTGCGACGTGGTCAGCTTGACTACGTCGAAGGTGCTGCCGCCCTGCAGGCCGCCGACAATGGCGTACACGCCGTCCAACGCAAGGAACACGAGCCCGAGACCGGGCACGGCGGCGACACTGTGCGGCGCTCGGCATGTCACGCCGGTCGCGATGGTCGACGCTTGAAAGCCGCTCGACGCGCTGCCGGTAATGACGTCGATAGAATTTTCGCGGAACACGACGAGACACGCGTAATGCGGGAAAATTCCGGTAATTCCCCCGGCGTTCTGTCCGCCGAGACGAATGAAGCCCGTCGCCCGAAACTCTTCGATGCGGCCGGTCCTCGAGTAGTACAGGGTCTCGGCGTCTGCGATGCCGCCGTCGAGCCACAACGACCCGGCCCAGAACGCCGAGAAGCGTGCCCGGGGCGCGGGCAACCCGACAGTCGGTACTGTCGGCGCGGGTACGGCAAGGTCCGAACCGAGTGCCGCATCGATGTACATGTCGTCGCAGTTATTGTAGATGCGGCCAACCTCAAAGAGGCGGTTATCGCCCTGGTACACGTAGTCGTCGGAGTAGTTGCGGGTGCGGTACAGCACTCGACCGACCGTACCAGGCGGCCCGGTTGGTACCTGAAGGATAATCGCCGCGCGGAAGCCTCGAGCGGTTTCAGGCATGACCCACGACAACGTCGACACGGGCGCGAGCGGCGATTCGGAACCCGTGTCGGTCACGAACGCGACCGACCAATTGAAGAGCGATTGCATGTCTTCGTTGCTCTCGCCGCGCGGGAACCCCATTCCCCAGATACCCGCGCCTTCACCCGGTACCGTTGCCGAAAAGGGACACCAAATAGACGTACGGCCGCCCGACGCGGTGCGTTGCGACTGCGTGCCGGGGCTCATCGGCTCGTTGTTTCGAGTCTGAATCGGCGCCGGCGGACCGGCGAAGCCGAGCGCCCGTACCGTCGAGCTCGCCGTCGAAGCCACTTCGACCGCATCGCCGAGAGGCCATGGTTGCACGATGACGGGCCGGTCGACCCCGTTCGTCACAATGGTGCGGTCGCCGATGTCGGTGTACCAGCTACCGGCTTCGGTCGCCGTCGGGATATGGCGGTCGGCTTGTAGCGTCAGGACTTGCGAGACGCCGGCAACGTCGTACACGCATTGGAGCTTTGCGTCGCTCTCGAACATGATGAGCTGTCGAGCGCCTTGCGCCAAATGTTGCGCGACGTGCAGTGAGTAGACCGGGCCGGTGTTCGCGAACGGCCCGAAGCCGGCGGCCGGGTCGGGGTTGTGGCGCTCGTACCCGATACGCGAAGACCAGCCGCCCGTGACGGGGTCCATTGTCCAGTTTTCGAGAACCTGCGCGTTTTGCGGGTTGCCCGGTAGCCTGGTCTCGGTGCCGCCGGCTGTCGGCGTCTGTAGCGTCGTGCCGCGCATGTTGCCCCTATGGCGTGAAGGTCAACGGCCCGAAAGGGTTCGGGTAGTACCGCGCGTTCGTGAACCGCTCGCCCTTAATGATGCGTCTCGGTACGCCCTTGAGGTACCGCGCTTCCATCGCTTGATACAGGCCGACCTTCTTGCGTGCGTAGACTTGCGCGAGTGCGAGGTTGTCGTGCTTCAGACACAACTGCTCAAGGGCGGCGTAGGCGATAATCTGCGCGTAGGCCTGCGGCACGAGCGGGACGTCGTGGTCCTCTTGCATGTCTTGCGGCGCCATGAGTCGACGCAAGTGCATTTCGGTATTGCCCGACGGGTGCGGGTACAGCTCGAAGGCCTGGTACACGCCGCCGGTCGTGCGGTACCGCACGGCAGACTCCGCGAAATTCTGGCTCTGCAGGACCGACAAGCGGGTGTCGGGTGACAAGGTGACGGTGCCGGCCGGCGAGACGGTGTCGACCTTCGAGCTATTGTCGGCGAGCCGAACCGGTGCATCGATGCCGAGCTCCGTACACGTGAAGTAATACCGCCGATACAGGCCGGTTCGATTGTTCAAGGTCTCGGGCACGAGCGACAGCTCTTGTGTATCGCCGAGAATGAACGTCGTCGGCGGCGACAACTGCGACTCGAAGCCGCCCGAGAACTGCGCGGGGTACTCGACCGGTGAAGCGGCACCAGGCGCACGCACGTTGCACATATAGACCTGAAGGGTGCGACCACCCCGGCCGGCGCCCGGTGTCGCGAGCGTTACCCCGGTGACGGCACGCGGTGCCGGTACTCGCCTCGAGCGCGACGGCATGAAGGCCGTCGGCGTTCCAAGCTGGTCGGGGTCGAGTTGCACATCGTCGCGCGTCCACTTCGACAGTTGTACCTGTGTTCGCGGTAGCGCGTCCGTCATGTCGAGCACGCCTTCGACCGTCATCGTATCGGACGGCATGTAGACTTGCCGTTGCCGAATACTGGTCGCGTAGGTCGCCGACGCGCCGACGAACTGCGTCGTCAAGTGCAGTACGGTCGAGCTCGCGACGTACGCAACCTCATAGTCGCGGCCGTCAATCTTGACGGTGCCGCCGTCGAAGGTCGAACCGGGCCGCACGAGATTCGCCGACAACGGGAACCCGGTGCCGGTCACTTGACTTGACCCGTTCGTGCACCCGACCGACACGGCGACGTCGGTTCGTACCTCGACATCCTCTTCGACGATAGAAAACGACCACGGCCTGTCAGTCAGAATACGCGTCTGCGCATCGTTCAACAGGTCGGTCATTTGGTTTTCATAGGTGACGTTCGTCGGGTCGTAATCGAGAAGATTACCCATGAACGCGCGCAGGTCGGCAAGGTTCATACGTCACCCGNNGCCCGTGAGNAGATGGGGCGGCCGATAGGGCAAGAGACCGGCCGCCCCGAAGCCCGAAGGCTTCGAAATCAGAACTGCTTNAACACGAAGATAGTCGCGACGTTGCCGACATCCGCATGAGCGGCGATGCCGCACACGGGGAACAGGTTGAACGTCGCAGCACCGCCTTCGTTAACGGCGGTGGTCCGCACGTCGAGCTGACCGGCGGTACTGCCAATCTGCAGAACGCTACCCGCAGCGGTTGTGCCGGCGACGTTGGCTTCGCAGATACCCGCAATGCACACGTCAATCCGGGCGCCGACCGCAGCGGCCTCGAGGGCGACGCCAACGAAGCACTTGTCGGTAGCGGTACCGGTGTCGGCCTTCATGACCTTGAGGGCCTTGTCGCCGTCGATGGCTTGCGCCAGGTCGAGCGAAACCGCGTCGTTTGCCGCGATGGCTTCGGCCGCGATGAAGGTCGCAACCTGACGACGGGCCGACGTGTCGGTACCCGCGCCTTCTCCAAGGAACTGAATGAGAGTAGAGGTAGGCATTTCAGCTCTCCGCGCGAAGAAGAACGCCATGCGAGGCGAGATGCCCGGTGCAAAGCTGGATTCGAGAGATGACCTGTGCGGCCTTGGTAGCGGTACCAGGGACCGGCAGCATGTCGGACACGGTGAAGAACGCGTCGGTGTCGGCGTACAACTGGAACTGACCAGAAGACAGCGCGTACGCGGAAACAGCGTTGCCGGCGGCGTTGTTGAAGCCAAGCGTAGGCTCTACGAAAATCTTCGCGCCGCGCCACATCGCAACCATGTCGCGGTCAAGCGAGTCGCGGTCGGATGCGCTGACGTAGTTGACGCTGGACTGCTGGAGGGCCTGGAATGCTGCGAAGCACTTCGGCGACATGAACAGAAGGTCGGGGAAGATGCCGGCCGGGTTGCGAATCTGGCAGTTGATGAACAGCTCGTCAAGGTCTTCGAGCGACAGGGTACCGGCTGCGTCTTGAACCTGGTTGAACCAGTTCTCGGAGCGGAAGGTAGTCTTCGAGAGACCGCCGACGGTGTTCGTCTGCGAAGCCGGCGCGGCCGCTTCGAACCAGCCGGTAGTCTCGGCGGCGACAGTCGCGGTCCCCATACCGTTCAAGGTCTGAAGGCTCGACAGGGTCGTACCGCCGGTGAACACGCGCTGAGACACGGCTTTGCGAAGGCCGAGCATAACGTTGTTCATCTTGGCTTCGAGAATGCTAACAACGGCGGTTTCGCCCTTGTTAGCAAGCTCTTCAACAGCGCTAAGGATAATAGGCTGTGTAAAGTTGCTATATTCGTATTTCGCAACGTTAAAGGGGTCAGAAACGGCCATAGATACCGGTTCGAAACCATTGGTCAGCTCGGTCAGTTGAGTGGTCTCCCCGAAAATTACGGGTTGCTCGACTCGGCTACCGCCAGAGACGCGGACCAGGTTGCCGCTCTGTTCGATTGCGCGGAACAGGGGATGAGCAAGGTACGAGTTGTCGACAAGCTTGTCGCGAAGCAACTGCAGCGTAGTGCTGAGAACTGAACTTGGGGGCGCCATAGCGAACCCTCCGTTTGTGCATGGTTGACGATTTCTAAGGCGTCATGCGTTGCGCACTGCCGGGGTTCGCAGACTCCCGGTGTCGGGGTGGTCCGCTATGTCGCAATCCTATCGCGTTTCAGCGACCGCCCGCAAGTCGCTTTGCGAGCTCGAGGATGTCGCCGTGCG
>JGI24006J15134_10001982_pt1 | contig 11518 bp, 3 predicted proteins | sample LinPmetageLP53_FD_15134 | JGI IMG/M metagenome (IMG submission 15134) | reverse complement strand
GACTATGAGGGTTACAACAAGGAAGCAACAGAGAATAAAGCTAATCAGACACAAGATAAGCCCCAGTCCTGCGCTACCTTTAATACTATAAATCCTGGCGTATGTGATGGGTGTATTCACTTTAACAAGATAACTAATCCACTCTCTTTGGGTAAAACATTTATAGCTTCTCCAACTACTGATGAGCCTGTACACAACGAAATTATACCTGTAGAAGGTGGTGTGCCGATGGTGACTACAAAACTTCACGGGTTACCTCCAGAGATTAACGGTTATAAACGCGGGGCTAATGGTGGGATCATATATAAACCTGCACCTACATACGATGCAAACGGAGAATTGATTGAAGAGAAAGAACAAATTGTAACTACCTATGATCTATACCCGACTAAGCGAATATATAGTACTACACAGGGTGATTGTATGATGATGGTTACTGAGATGCCTAATGATAAGTCTAGAGAATTTATGTTGCCGTTTAGTAGTGTTTACGATGGTAATGAGTTAAGAAAAGTTTTGTCAATGAACGGGGTTTTATTTGACCCTTTAACTAGCCAATGGAAATATATTATGAGTTATATTATTAAGTGGGGGCAATATTTAATTGCCAAAGGTTCTGCTGAAGTTATGAGAAATCAGATGGGTTGGACCGAAGACTATGAAGCTTTCGTGGTCGGAGGAATTGAGATAGATAGAAAGGGTAAAGAAAATAATAGTCCTACATCACCACTATGTCGTAGTATTGCTAAACACCTAATTAAAACTGGGAGTTATGATACGTGGAAACTATCAGCAAATAAATTAAATACAGAAGGACTAGAGGTCCATGCGTTTGTTATGTTAACTGGGTTTAGTTCTATACTAATGCCTTATACTTCTACATCCGGCGTTACTATGTGTTTGACCGGCGATACTGGAGCTGCTAAAACTGCATCGTTATATGCCTGCTTAAGTGTTTGGGGTAATCCTAAAGATTTATCTGTATTAGATGCAACAGAAAATGGTATGACTGGGCGTTACCTAGCGTTACACAATATTCCTTTTGGTTTAGATGAGGTTGGGAACATTCATGGCAAGACGCTATCTCAACTCATTCACAAGGTATCGCAGGGTAAAGCTAAGATTAGAATGCAAGCTTCTGTTAATGCCGAACGCGAGCATGAACTTTCCGCCGCTTTGGTTGCTATATTTACCTCCAATCACTCACTCTATGACAAACTTGCTATCTTAAAGAAAGATCCAAACGGAGAAGTTGCACGTTTGATAGAGATCTATATGAGAAAAGCACAGTTATTAAGAGATGATCCTAGCGAGGGTCGAGCAATCTTTGACCCCTTTAGAACCAATTATGGTTGGGCTGGCCCAGAGTTCGTTAAAGAGGTAATGAAATACAGCCGAGAGGAAATACAAAAGATGATTGCAGTGTGGGTAGATAAGTTTAAGAAAGACTTTGGTGATGATACTGCATTTAGATTCTATGAAAACCTTGTTGCTGTAACAATGGTATCAAGCGAACTTGCAGCAAAAGCTGATATTGTTCATCTGGATACTCAACGTATATACAAAAATATTGTTGGGGAAATGATAGATATACGAGACAACGTGGTTAAAAGTAACAGCGTTAACTATCAATCTCTTATTGGTGAGTTCGTGCATCTTAATAACAGTAACACATTAATTATTAATGGTGGTCGGGTAACTACTGAACCAAAACATAATCTAGTAATTAGACTTGATCTTGATAAGAAAGAGCTGTGTTTATCTAGACCTGCTTTCCGTAAGTTTTTAACCGAGGAGAATAATGTTACGCCAAAACAGTGGCTATTTCAGATGACGCAAAGCGGGGCTAAGATTGTAGAAAAACGTAAGAAAATGGCAGCTAATTGGAAGCCAGGACTAGATCAATTTAATGTTGATGCTTATATTCTTGATACAAGCACGATTAACAAAACTATATTAGAGGTGATTGACTCTGAACTTACATAACGAACCAGAGTGGATATTTCCGTTTGAACATATGGAGCGAGGAGAGAGTTTTTTTATTCCAACAGTAAAGACCTCTCCCATGATCTATGTTATAGAGACTCGTGCTAAAGCAATAAAGATTAAAGTCAAAGCTTTTGCAACAACCAAAGATGGACACTTAGGTGTCCGAGTTTGGCGTTTATAAAGGAAATTGGTTAAAAAACGACCTCTCAGAATGCGATTCTGAGGACTTTAGCATAGGGGGTAATGCATTGGTAACCCCCCAAAATCTAGTCATATAGCTTTTTTCGGTACTCTATTATGTCACTAAGAATCTGACGCTCTTGTCTTCTAGTTTGATCAATTAACCTTTTCTTTGTAGCACCATCCATGTTTTCTCTTGGTTGTGCTAATACAAACCGTCTGTACTCTCTAAGTTTTTTTAGTGCTCTGTCTTTATTTCTAATTAAAGGGCCGTACTGAATCATTTTTGCGTTTTCTTTGGCGAACTCGTTTACTCTTTTACGATCGTAAAACATTCTATTGTCTGGCTTTTGCATTTTATTAAAGGTATTAACAATAGTCTTTACTTGTTCCTTCATTTCATAATAGTCACTAACTTCTCTGTTCCCAAATTCTCTTACTACAAAAGGAGTTGTTCCCGGAATTTTTGTTATTATCTCTCGAAGAGATCTTTCTGGACGATCATAATCTAACATACCAGACTGGACAATAATCTCATCTACCGTCATAGTAATTAACCCTGCGGTATACCCAAAATATTGGCGCATAAAGTAATCAATTTTAAGAGCACTAACACCTGTTAATTTTGCAGTGGCAATTGCAAACTCAGTAGTATTTTCCTTATATTGGTCCGCACCTTCTAAATTTTTTAAATACTCAGGTACAATCGGTCTTCTTTCTGAAAATGCCCCACTTTCATTCATATACATATCTATTAGAGGTCTTACAGCTTGAGGCGTTGCTGATATTGACACACTATTTATAAGTCCTCTTTTAATAGCTTGGAATGTTTTTTCTCCATCTTGATCGCCGCGTAAATCTCGTAGTATGTTTTCTGGAACTACTTTAGCTATATAAGTAAATAGATCAGGCCGTAAAGGTATACTCCAACCGCCGGGAAGAATTAATTTAGTATCTTTTTCTTTAGGATCAAGTTTTTCATAATCTTCATCACCTGACATTGCCGCAGCGTAAGCAAGATAAACACCTGTCATCATAACGCCAGTGGTTATAGTCTGACGAGCTAGGTCTGCTCTTTGACCTGGAGCTATGCCACCACCCGATAAAACACGTCCTTGTACTGACAGTGCCTGTAAGCCCGCACTAAAGAACGGAACTGTTTGAGACAACGTATTAATTATTTCACTAGAACCTTTTCTTCTAAAGTTAATAACCTCAAAAGCTCTAGTTACAGCAAGGTTAATATTACCTGTCTCAAATATTTTTTCTAGACTTGATTTATCTGTAGCAGTCTCTCTCATAGTTTGTTCAAAAACTGCTTGTCTTACGGCATTATCTGAAGCCATTGCAATTTTTTCTAGTACTTTAACAAACGGACTATCGTCAAACTGTTGAGCTAATTTGCCTGTTAATGTACTTGTATCTCTTTCTTTATAAGTCTGCTTTGACAGTACACCCCTTTCAGAAGCTTGGTTCCACGAGCGATCACCAACAACACCATATTTTGTTATCTCTTCACGAGTCTTACTCATATTCATTAGCGTAAGAGAAAATTCTTTAAGGACTCTTACAGGTATCATAAACGGATTTTTAACCCCTGAACTTAACATTGCTGACACAGAATCTTGAGGTAACTGTGAAAGAGAAAACAACGGGTAAAGCACCACGTTTTGTCTTAAAAAACTAGCGGCGGCTCTAAAAAATTGTTTAATAGGTCCCAGTGTTAAAGCAAATGTTGAACCAAATGCTGCTGCAAAAATAGGATCAGAAAACTCATAATATTCTGTTACAAGCTCTGTAGTATTTGGGTTATCGTCTGTTGGTGTTCTCTCTATGTTTCTGGTTAGTTGTACTACATTTCCTTCCGCGTCTGTTTTACTATTTGCTTTTTTAATTAATACGTCTTTAGCAAATTGTATTGTAGTATCAACCTTATTAATTTTTAGTCGATTTATTATGCTAGATCGAATTGAGTGTTCTACCCATCTATCCATATTTTCAAATATGTCAGCAACTTCTTTTTCAGAACCTTTAAACTGTTTATTATTAAGATTACCCGCTTGCATTAACCCTGAAGTAATATCAACAGATTGTATTAAATTTCCGTTCTCATCCTTTCTATAAAAAGGTACATAGCCTATTGAATCTATATATTCTGCAGCTTTATTTGCATCCATTACATCGTTATCTACAAGAACTTTAATAGTTTTTTGTCTTACTTCATTCCAAGTTGTTTCAATTTCTTTAAGCTCTGGATATGTATCAGCCAGTGCAATTCCAGCAGTAATTTCTGCATCGGTTAAATGAATCATCTTTAATTTTTCTAGCTTAGATTTTAAAGCTTTTCCCTCAAGATCTTGTGCTTCTTTTATTATATCTGCGTTAAAGCCTTTCTTTACTGCATCTAATCGTCGAGATTCAAAATATCTATGTGCAATTTTTTCAGCTTCTTGTTGAGTTAGCGTTTCATTATTGTCTAAAACAAAATTAGCAACTAGTTCTTTAACTTTTGCCATACTAGCTTGACCGGGTTCAGTATTTACTACAAACTCATTTACACCTTCGTTGTTGTTGTATTCAATATCCCCGTATTTTCCATATAACTGTGCTAAGTTAGTGGCGTGAAGTCCTTGAGCTGCCATCATTTTAAACATCGCGGCTTCTATATTTTCTGGTGTTACACCTGGGGTAGCCTTCATAACCCTTACTAAAGCTCTGTTTAATCCAGCATCAAAAGAAAAAATCTTAGTTACTACTTTGTCTATAAACCCTGCTTTTTCTGATAGTTCTTTATCGACCTGCTTCGCATCTCCTGGAGGTACTGGAGGTACTTTATTTTTCTTGTTATAAAGTATTTCCCCTACATATTTTCTTTGTTGTACATCGTCTGGACCAATAAATAAGTCGTCTTGTAGAGCTATTACATTGTTAAGAACAGACCCTGATATACCTTCTTTGAACTTACCTACAATAGCTTTTACTGCACTAACAAAAGAACTCCAAAGAGTATCGCCTTCTAATTTCGCTGCCCGCCCTTTAGTTATTTTTGCTTCCGTTTTTACTTCAGACAAAAACTTTTGATAGTTGGCATCAGTGAAAGCCATAGTTACAAACTCATCTAAGCTATTTATTTGAGCATACCCGTTAATGTCTAAATCATCTATTTCCATACCTTCGGCGGCAAGTTTTGCTTCAGTAAATAGTTGTGTTAACTGTTTAAATATTTTTGATTCGGGTTTTAAGTTTCTAATACCCCTAGCTGTAGCAGCGTGTGCCACTTCGTGAAATAATGTTTCTACATCTAATAAAGATTCTATTGTTATAGTATTAGTTTCCACATTATATTGACCCGGTGCATCTTCTGGTAGCACATTAGAGCTATCAAGAACTATTTTTACGTTTTTAATATTTGGAACATTTTGAAATATTTCTGTTAATATTTTTTGTGGTTTGTTTAAGGTTTGATTAATTACTGTACCTGCAAAACCACCTAACAATTGTCCTACAGTTTCAGGAGTTTTTGTTCCAAACTTTTGCGTCACCGCCTCATTTAATGCTTTTTTTGCATCAGATACTTTTTCTTTTAGTCCTTTTTTATCTCGTCTATCTAGTCTATCTAACTCTAATGTTTTTGCTGCTGGACCTTCTGTTAAATCTACCTGTTTTGTTATAGCTCTTTGTTGAGCAAAAAATTCTTTAGACCTATCAGCACTAGCAGTTTTACTTTTCTTCTGCATACCCGCTGCTACTTCTTTTATTCTTTTTTTATCTTTTGCATTAGGATTAACTATTTGAGTATCATTTAACGCAATTAGCCTATTACTAGGAGAGTTATCTACTTTTAAAAACAACTGAGATACTTCTTCTCTAGTTTCTGGGTCAATAAATGTTTCTTCTATTACTACACCTTTGTATAGCTGTTCTTTATAAGCTTTTCGTTTTCTACGTAAGGGATCGGGATTAATACGCGCAAGTTCTATTCTTTGCCCCGCTTTAACTTTTTTACCGGTAATAGGGTTTTTAGGATTACCCTTTAAGGAATTTTTAATTTTTTGGTCAGTAGCCGCTATATCTATAGGCTTTAAAGTTTTAGCACTAACTACTTCATAGTTAGAATCTTTATTTGCAAGCGCATCATCCTGTTCTTTACTTGAGATGTATATATCTTGACCATTTTTATTTATTATAGTGCCTTTTCCTATACCTTCTTCTATGGCAGCGGCTGTAGCAAATGCTCTTTTTTTCTTCGTAGGAGAAGTTTCAAACGCTCCTACAGGTACTGGAATATTGTTGGTAGGGGTAAATGCTTCTAGTCTTTTTATTGCTGACTTGTAGGCAGCCTTAGTCGTTGGGTTCCGAGTAGAACCGTCTACTATTTGTATAAGTTTTGCTTTTGCTTTGGCTATATCATTAGGTCTAGTAGATTTTAGTTTTTTAAATTCTGCTTCAGTTGCGCCCATAAGCCGCAAATCATCTAATTGGTCTTTAGAAAAAAGATCTGTTGCTTCTTTTATGTTTTTATTTACGTCTTTTGTAGCTTTTAAACTTTTTAGTTTAGGTAAAGTTTTAGCTATATTTTTTCCTGTTTTAGTTTTTGATTGTCTTTTTAAAGTTTGTTCAAGTTGTTCTATAGCTGTTTCTAGTCCACCTGTTCCAAACGTAAGTCCTGCTAGCGTTTTATATTTAGTGCCTGTTTTAGAAAACCCGAATGAGTCTAAAGTTTTTTCAGTAAAAACTGGAAAATCTATGGCGGGAAGTGTAACTTGAGGGGCAACACCGACAGGACCTGCGCCTCTTGGGGTGTTCATATCAACCTGTAATTCTGAATAATATCCATATTGATCATCAGTTTGTGGGTCAAAAGCGTTAGGATCTACAACAGGAGCAGTAGTAGTAGTAATACCGGCAACATCTCCTCTTGCATCTTTAGAGTCTTTTTTCTTTTTAGCTTCAGCGTCTAGGTCTTTTTGTTCTTGTCTTGCTGCTTGCAGTTTTTCAAGAGAGTTTATTTTTTCTTGAATAAGAGGGCGATTTAAATTTTTGTTTTTTGCTTTACTAGTGTTTTTTAATATCGTAATAGCTTCTTGAATAGCTTGTGGTTTTTCGTAATCAAGGTTTTGTAGTTTTCTTTGTGTTTTTCCAACATATCCAAACTTATTTATTTCTTCATCAGAAACAACACGACCAGAGTCAAAGTTTGAAATATTAAAAATAGCGGGGGCAGCATTAGCACCAGTAGTATCACCAGGAATAACACTATCAACATCTCCGCGCTTATCTTTTTTTGCTTGTCTTTCTTTTTCTTTACGTGCGTCATCAATTTTTTTCTTTTCGGCATCTTGTTGAGCTTTTGCATCAAGCCTTTCATCAGGCTCATCAAAAACAGCAGTGTCACCTACATCTGTTTCTTTTTGCTCATCAAGTATTCTTTTCTTAATTTTTTCGTCTTGTTCGGCGGCTTTAATACGTCTATTTTCAATGAACTGACCACCACCAGTTATACTACCTGCTAATGCAAACCCAGCAACAACACCTTCTGCAGCAGCTTCTGCTACGCCTTCAAAAGGATCTCTATCTAGTGCAATATTTGATACTACTTGTTCTTGCATAGATTGAGGGAGTTCTTCAAATACAGATTCACCAATACCAGCTTTCACTGCTTGTAATATACTGCTTCGTACTTTTCTTTGGCCTGCCTCACTTATTGCTTGTCCTGCTAGTGCGGCATCTATATCTCCCACACCTAAATATTTTTGTGTAATACCACCACCTATACGACCAAGTACTCCAGTAAATACACCAGAACTTAGTGCGAGTCCAGATTGAGCTGGAGTTAGTAGTCCATCTTCCGTTTGTTTTCTAATACTTTCTGCAGCTGCACCAGCAGCAACAATACCTTCACCATAAGCGGCGGCTTCTAAATAGTTTTGTTTAGGTAATAAGGAAGCGTCTTTTGATACTGGGGCAAGAGCGTCTTTTCGTGTCACTTTTCCTGTCGCAGGTTTCATATTACTTGCTAGTTTTTTCTTAGCTCTATTCTTAGCCATATTTAATCCGGCTCTAGCAATACCTGCACCGCCAATCATTTGAGGAAGAGTATTGAATATAGTATTAAGAAGAGCACCACGATTATTTAGTAAAGCTCCTATAGTATTACCAAATTTTTCAACCCCCGTTCCTTCAGCATCAGCAACTTCTTGTTCTTGTGCAAGTTGTTCAGGAGTTTTTAAAGATTGTAAATATTGCGATGCATCTTCTAGATCACCACCAAATACAGCATCGCTAGCAGCTTCAACCCCTTTCCCGGCATACCCAAATGTAGGAATATCCGCAAGACCTACAGCAGCTTCGCCAAGACCTATAACACCTTGACCAAGAGATAGTAAAGGGTCGGCAACATAGTTACGCAGAAAACCACTTTCTTCTGGGGCTGTTTGTTGAGCTTGTTGGTATTGAGGGAGTATATCGTTAACAATAGCAGTTTTAATTTGATCTGGAGTCATTCCATCTTCAAAATTTATAACCCCTACACCCTCTACATTAATCGGTTGTGGCATAAGTAAAAACCCTTAATTTTGTGTAAATCCACCTTCTATAGAGTACTGTCCCATTGTAGGCGGATTTAGTTGCTCGGGCAGTTTATATCCATAAGGTTCTAGTTTATCAACATAATGATATTCTCTTCGGCGTCTTAAATATTCTTGTACCGCACTCTCTCTATTATCTTCTGTATAGTCTTCTCTTCCGGGAAACATTTGTGTCATTATCCGATCAATTAATGGACTCATTCTTTGCCCCTCTAATTCTTTAAACTCCTCTAAAGCTAATTTACTTGAATCATTCATAATGTCTGAATACTCTTTTGCGGATAACCCCCTTTCAGCTGCTATTTTTGCATATTCAAGTTGTTCAGCGCGTTCTAGTGCACCAACACCGCGTAGTTCTTTGCGTATACCGCGTTCTTCATCTTTAATATCTTTAAGACTTTGTGTATAACTTTGTACTCCAGGCAAAGCACCTGCTGCTATGTTCTCTAGTGCATTTTGAGAAGTACCGCCAGCAATACCCAAGCCTGCAGTAATAAGGGCCATGTTGAGTGCATCATCTCTATCACGAGCTAAGTCTCTATCGCCTTCTATGTCTGCTCTTAAATCTGTGTAGTATGTATCTACCTTTTCTCCACCATCTTTTTTACCTTTCTTTTTCTCTTCTTCTTCTGCAGCTTTTAGTTTTGCATCGCGTATTATTTTCTCTCCTGCTGCTACTTCTTCTTGATCTTTTTGTCTTTTTTCATTGAATCTTTTTTGATCTGCTTTTTGATCTGTAGTAAATTTTTCTTCGCCTACACTCATCCCTGCTATTCCTCTGTCTAACCCTATAACATTTCCTGTTTCTGGATCATAAGACGCGGGTGGAATNGTGGGGTCAAAAGTTATTTCTCTACCTGAAAAGCGTTCCCTACCCAATAAGGATATAGGACTAGGATTATCCTCAGTATTAGTAAGACCTTTAAGACCTGATACATAGTTATCATAGGCAGTACTCCCAAAAGGACCAGCAGCGCCAAAAATATTAGGTTTAGTTATACCAGTTGGTTCTGTTGGTGCTTCATAATCAGTTACAACATACTCGCCTAACACCTCATCAAACACTCTGGGTTGTCGTTTAGGTGATGCATAATAATTATTAAGATTACGGATAGCCCTTTTATTAGCCTCTTTTTGAGCTGGAGTTAAAACTATATAATCACCCGCTGCATAACCAACAACACCACCCTGTGCGTAGTTCTGTCCAACATTAGGTGCAGGCAATGCAGTAATACCTGCGTCACCTGAAGGAGCCATTGGTGGTTGAGGCATAGCTGGAGCCATTGGGGGTTGAGGCATAGCTTGAGGCATCATAGCAGCCATAGATTCTTGTACTATTTGTTCTGATACAGGCGGTTGTTCTGCTTGTTGAGCTGCATACTTATTACGCATTACTTTACGGCGTTCAATTTCACCCAGAGCTAAAAAAGTAGGAACTTCACCTGTAGGGTTTGCTATATATTCTATAAGCACTTCTTCAGGTAAACTTTTTAATCTATCTTGCTGCTGAATTATATTCATTATCTATATACCTATGATGGTCTTAATTGATTAGCTAAACCCACACCAGCTATCCCAAGACCCGTAAGTTGAGAAGCTAAACTCGGAGGCGGAGCATAACTTGTAACCGTTGATCCAAGCGCTTGGGCATTACCACGTAAAATATCAGACTGAAACTGTATTAATTTTCTTTGGTAGTCTTCTTCTTCTCTAAATATCTGATAGTCAATATTAGCAATTTCTTGATCTAATGCTTGTACTTCTGCAGCAGAGGTAGCTTGTGCTTTTAGTCTTTCTAAATTAGATTTTTGTTCCTGTGCAGCCATCGTTCCGGTTTTAGCTGCACCTTCAAGTCCAGTACTTAGCCCCTGCAGTCCTATATCTTTTTGTTGCCCTATAGCAAATTGTTCGGCCTGTTGCTCTCTAGCTCTTTGATCCATATCAGCTTTTAAATTTGTCTCTTCAACCGACATAGTTGCAGCTCTATCAGCAGCAAATTGTTTCTGTGCATTTTCAAAAGCTGATTGTGAACCTGTTGCTTGGATTTCACCCAGTTGTCTAGCTAGATCTCTGTCTGCTTCACTAGACATTAGAGCTTGTCTACCACCACCAAAAGTACCGCGCCCTATGCTGCCTAACGCCTGTTGATTTTTTGTTATGTTTGCTTGTCTTCTAGCTTCAGCTAACTGTATATCAGTAACATTTTGTTGGTAAGGACTCATATATTGTGCAGCTTGTTGATTACCAAAAGTCTGAGGTGTAGTTACACCTAAGTTAGCAAGAGCATTGGGGTTATAATTTAAAGCATTTGTTATGCCGGTTTGTGCTGCACCGAGTCCTAAATTTGTACCCTGTTGTAGACCTGCTTGAGAAGTAGCAAGCCCACCGGGAGTCTGCAGACCACCTAGTTGACTACGCAATGCGTCCTGTTGATCTGTAAATCCAGTTACACGAGTCCCTTCATAAGGATTATATTCTTGTACGCCTGTAACTGCTCCAGAAGCATCTGTAGTATATGTTTGCTTACCCGCTTGCTTCATTAACTCTTGATAGTAAGGTTCAGCGTACTCAGGTAAGTTAGTTGTAACCGATTTACTTTCTGAAGGCTTAGAAGAACCACCTTTAAATTCTAATAACCCTGTTTTTGCATTGATAGTACCTGAACCACCAACGGCTCTAAGTAATGCAACTTCAAAAGAGTTAACATGAGCTAATGCGGTATCACCCTCATCTCCCTTAGAAGCTATATCGGAATATAGATT
>JGI24006J15134_10001978_pt1 | contig 11541 bp, 12 predicted proteins | sample LinPmetageLP53_FD_15134 | JGI IMG/M metagenome (IMG submission 15134) | reverse complement strand
CCTGAACCAAGTTATTATTCAGGAAAGAAGTATGGTTACTCAGCAAGAAAAGTAGTAGAGGACTTCCAACCTGATAGCTACAACATAGGAACTGCAATCAGTTATTTATTAAGAGCAGGTAAAAAAGAAGGCAACCCTGCTGAACAAGATATACAGAAAGCAATTAATCACTTACACTTTGAACTAGACAGATTACATAATGACAAAGTATAGTTGCGAGTGCGGTAAGACAATGGAAATAGGCAAAGCTACAATAGTCCTAAGAGATAAGAAGTGGGTATGCAAAGAAGCTCAATGCAGTTGCGGTAAATATATGGACTCAGAACCAACAGACGGAATGCCTAGTCTTAAAAGAACTGAACCTAGTTTAAGTAAACAAAGGGATAATCTTTGGGCAGGAGCTAAAGAAACTTTAATAGGAACAAGAGGAGTAAATGAAGACTACTAAATAAATAAACAAAAATTCTATTATATACTAAGACACTACATTATGAAACAACAAGTTAAGATCAGTAAAGTAAAGGGAAACCCTAACAATCCAAGAATAATTAAGAACGATAAGTTTAAAAAGCTAGTTAAGTCAATTAAGGACTTTCCTGAAATGTTAAAGCTAAGGCCTATTGTAGTTGATGAAGATATGATGGTGCTTGGTGGCAATATGAGATTAAAGGCAAGTAAAGACGCAGGACTTAAAGAAGTATGGATTGAAGTAGCAGAAGGACTTACTGAAGAACAAAAGAAAGAGTTTATAGTTAAAGACAATGTAGGGTTTGGAGAATGGGATTGGGCTATGTTAGGTAATGAGTGGAATACAATTAAGATTACTGAATGGGGATTAGATGTATGGGAAAACCAAGATGATAAAAATGAATTAAACGCAGAGCTTGAATGGAGTGGTATGCCTGAATTCAATAATGATGACCTTTCTCCTAAAAGACAAATTATCTTATCATTTAAAACAGATGAAGATGTGCAACTTTTTGCTAAACTAATAAATCAAGAGCTAACGACAAAAACAAAAAGTGTATGGTTTCCTAAAGTAAATGACTTAGTGCAAAAGGATAAAGCATATTCAGATGAATCCTAAATATCCCTTATATATAGTTTCAAAAGGAAGGGCAGATAGCAGACTAACAAGTAAAGCATTGGAAAAAATGCAAGTGCCTTATTATATTGTAATTGAGAAAAGTGATTACAAAGATTATTCAGCAGTAATAGATAAGAAAAAGATTTTAATACTACCTGAAAAGTATTTAGATGAGTATGAAGTTCTTGATAATTTAGGACGAAGTAAAAGTACAGGACCCGGAGCAGCAAGAAACTTTGCTTGGAAACACTCTAAAGAAAATGAATTTGCATATCATTGGGTAATGGACGATAATATTAATAGATTTTGTAGATACAATAACAATCAAATTCATACAGCAGAAACAGGTTCAGTATTTTTAGCTATGGAAGATTTTGTAGAACGATACGAAAATGTAGCAATGGCAGGACCTAATTATTTTATGTTCATAGCTAGGAAACAAAAATATCCACCATTTGTAAAAAATACAAGAATATATAGTTGTAATTTAATAAAGAATAACGTACCTTTTAAATGGAGAGGTAGATACAATGAAGATACAATATTAAGTTTAGATATGTTAAAAGCAGGATATTGTACAATTCAATTTAATGCTATGTTGCAAGAGAAAGTAACAACACAAGTATTGAGAGGAGGTAATTCAGAGGAGTTTTACGATAAAGAAGGAACATTGCCAAAGAGTCAAATGCAAGTAGATGTTCACCCTGATGTATCAAGATTGACTTTTAGATTTGGAAGAATACATCATCACGTAGATTACACTCCATTTAAAAAAATAAAGCTTATTAAAAAACAAGATGTTATTATAAAAAAAGATGTAGATAATTACGGAATGGAATTAAAGAAAATAAAATAATGGAACAAAATAGAACAAAAATAGCAAAGGAGCAAATGTTAAAGGCACTAGAAGGAAGTCTAGGGATAGTAACAACAGCTTTAAAGTCTTGCGACCTATCAAGAACTAACTACTACAAGTGGTTAAAAGAAGATGAAGTATTTGCTCAAGCAGTAAATGATGTAGAGTTAATTGCTAAAGACTTTGTAATGTCTAAATTCTATGAATGTATAAAAGACAAAGTACCTTCAGTTGTAATACACGGAGCAAAGAACATTTGTGGAATGAATGAAACAAATAGAGTAGATTTAACATCAGGAGATAAAGCTCTTAACCTTCCTTTAATTACATTCATTGACACTGATACTGAGTAAGAAATACAATCCTTTATTTGAATCAAAGGCTAGATACTTTATTATAACAGGAGGTAGGGGTTCTGGAAAGTCTTTTGCAGTTACAGTCTTTCTAACGCTCTTAACTATGTCAAGAGGAATAAGGGTTTTATTTACAAGGTTTACAATGACATCAGCTCACTTATCAATCATTCCTGAGTTCTTAGAAAAGATAGGGCTACTTGGATTTGATGAGGTTTTTAGTATTAATAAAGCAGAGGTATTAAATACAAACAATAATTCAGATATATTATTTAGAGGAATTAGGACATCAGCAGGTAACCAGACGGCTAGCCTAAAGTCTTTACAGGGAATAAGTACTTGGGTTCTTGACGAGGCTGAAGAATTAATAGATGAGAACATATTTGATACAATAGACCTAAGTATAAGGGAAAAGGATATACAGAATAGAGTAATACTTATATTGAATCCTGTTACTAAAGAGCATTGGATTTATAAAAGGTTCTTTGAGGACAAAGGTGTTGAAGGTGGTTTTAATGGCGTTAAAGACAATGTATGCTATATCCATAGTACATACCTAGACAATGAAACAAACCTCTCACAGAGCTTCCTAGAGCGTATTAAGAGCATAAAGCATAATAACTTTAAAAAGTATCAACATAAGATTTTAGGAGGGTGGTTAGCGAAAGCAGAAGGAGTAGTATTTGAGAATTGGTCAATAGGAGAATTTAATCCTGATGGACTTCAGACATCTTGTGGAATGGATTTTGGTTTTAGTGTAGACCCTGATTCATTGACAGAGGTTGCAATAGATAAGAAACACAAAAAGATATACTTAAAGGAACATCTATATCGTAATGGATTAAAGAGTCAAGAGCTTGCTCAGATAGTTTTAGATAAAGTAGGCCAAACTTTAATAATAGCTGACTCAGCTGAACCAAGACTTATAGCAGACCTTAGACATTTAGGAGTAAACATAAAAGCAGTTAAGAAAGGAACTATTGAAAGTGGGATAACTAGAATGCAAGACTATGAGCTTATAGTAACACCTGAATCAACTAACATAGCTAAAGAGTTAAACAACTATGTATATGCAGATAAAGGCTCTAAGCTTTACGTAGATAATTGGAATCATTCTATTGATGGTATTAGGTACAATGTAATATATCACTTAGACAATCCAAACGCAGGTAAGTATTTCGTTCAATAAAAAAGAGGGCTAAGAAACATCACGATTCTTAACCCCCTTTAGGAAACAAATTAAACAAGAAGAACAGCAAAGATACAAAACTTTAAACTAAAAACAACAAATTTCTATTATATAGTGTATGAAAGTTAAAATTAAAAAAGAAGGCAAAGTAGAAACATTCAAACTAATTAATAGTTGGGAGGATGTTACATTAGAAACTTGGCTTAAACTTATTGACTTTGAAACAGGTACAAAGACTGAAGAAGCTACAGAAACAATAGCAGCACTATCAGACATTCCTAGAAAGTTAATTAAGGAACTATCCTTATCAGACGTTGCAGTTATAATGAGTAAGGTAGGAGAACTACAACAAAAGCAAGATACAAAGCTTAAAAGGATTATGGAGATTAATGAAGTTGAATACGGCTTTCATCCTGACTTAGATTCTATTACATTAGGAGAGTATGCAGACATTGAGCAGTTCATTAAGAACGGAATAGACTCAAGCCTTCCTGAATTGATGAGTGTCCTCTATCGTCCTGTCAAATTGAAGAAGAATGATATATATATAATTGACGCATATGATGGAGATATTCGGCTCAGGGCAGAAGAAATGAAACAGATGTCAGCGGAACAAGTGCAAAGTGCATTGGTTTTTTTTTACACTTTCGCGAAGGTGTTGTCCGAGATTTTGCCATTATATTTGATGGAGAGGCTGAAGGAAACGAAGACGCAATAGCAAGTAATGACTTTGCTTCCAAATGGGGCTGGTTCGGAGTGATGCATAGATTGTGTGGGGAGGACATTAGTAAATTAGAAAGTATTACAAAGCTGAGTCTATTAGAGTGTTTGACTTGGTTAAGTTATGAAACAGATTTGAACTCACAAAATAAAGTAAAAAGAAATGGTTAATAATAAGACATATAATAACGTAGTAAACACCTTACTTAGACTAGGTGAGTATCACGACCAAATAAAATCTACTTCAGTAGGAGATATATTTGACATCAACCTTGAGAAGATGCAGAAATTTCCTTTACTTCATATCAATCCTACATCAGTTACAACAGGAGATAGTCAGCTGACTTACAACTTCCAAATCTTTATTATGTCAATGGTAACTGAGAGAGAAAATTGGACTACAAACAGAGGAGATATTATGGGGGGAACAGTCAATACATTTTCTAAATTAGTAAAGACGTTAAGTAATGAACAAGATGTATTTAATGAAACTTTACAAATAGTAACAGACTTTATAGGAATGCTAAGACATAGTTCAAGACAATCTTTAGCAGGTGTAAACGATATAAACGAACCATTATATTTCACACAAGACCAATTCAATATAGAGCCGTTCTCAGAGAGGTTTGACAACCTTTGCTGTGGATGGGTATTTAATATAGGAGTATTAGTGCAGAACGACTTTCAGACTTGTAATATTCCTGCTGGTGCTAAAGGTGCAGGGTATTAATGAAATGGAAGTTAAGATGGCTAACAATAGAAATAGGATGGAAAAAATTTAAAATAACAATTAATTTATAAAATTATGGCAGACTTAGTAACAACAATTTCAGAAACAGTAACACTTAATGGAAGTTTAAGGGGTTCAGTAAACGCAGTAACAACAACAGGTATCAATGATGTATTTGAAAGAATAGTAACTTGTGCGCATTCTCAGACAACAACTGTAGCAGTATTTGCAACTACACCTCATACTTCAGCAGGAGCTATTGATGTAGACAGGACGAAATACATTCGTGTAACAAATCTTGACGCTACAGGTGAAATAGAATTAGCAATAGTAACTACAGCTTCTAACTACCAAGTAACAATTACAGCAGGTAATTCACACATACTTTCACAAGGAGCTGCAATAGCTTTAGGTGAAGCAGATGTAAGTCCTAGCTTTGGAACTATGGAAGATATAGCGTCTTTACAAGTCAAGCCTGTAGGAGCTTCTTATAATCCAAGAGTAGAAATCTTTGTAGGCTTAGAATAGTGAAAACTGACAATATAGAAAGGTACTTAGAAAGCTTTGGTAAGCAGGTTGTTAATCGTTCTAAAGGTAACTTACAAAAAGCAGGAAAGGGCGGTAAGTTAGAGGAATCTATCAAGTTTGAAGTAATAACTACTCCTGATGGTTTTACAGTACAGTTCTATATGTCTAGTTATGGTCAATTTGTAGATAAAGGAGTTTCAGGAACAAAGACTAAGAGAACCTTTAAAGATTATAAAGGGAAGACAATAAAGAGTCCTTATAGCTATAAGAATAGTAAAGGTCATTCACAGCCACCTAGTAAGGCTTTAGATAAATGGGTAGTTAGAAAAGGTATAGCTCCAAGAGATGCAAGCGGAAAGTTTATGAAGCGTAAGACAATAACATTCTTAATAGCAAGAAGTATAGGACGTAATGGAATACAAGGTATAAGCTTCTTTCAAAAGCCTTTAGGACTTGGTTTAAAGCAGTTCGGTAAAGACTTACTAGGTAGCGTCAAAGAAGATATAATTAATAGTTTAACAATAGTAAAATAATGGCAACACTAATAGAGCAACACCCTTTATATGATACACTAACAGTAGGGCAAGATGTAATTTTTACAGTATCAAATACTTCAGTAGTATCTAGTTTTCCAAATGTCAAGTTTATAGCTGAAGTTCACATAAGTTCAGGGAATCCTCCGAATCCATCTGCTTCAACAGATATTGTAGGAACATTCAAGACTACTCCAAATAATGCAGGAGTTGGTATGTTTGACTTCAGACCTATTATTGAAAGCTTTGTAAATGCTGACAACTTAGCAAGGAAGGATAGTTCTTATAAGTTAGTCGTTAATACAGAAGGAACAAATGTACCTATCCATTTAATTGATAAATTCTCAGGCAACTTGAATGCAATGCGTTATTTATTTATAAGATTTAAAATTGAATACATAGATTCAGGTGCTTTAGTAACTACAGATATTACAGACTCTGATTTATACAATATATTTAATGGTTACTTGAAATATACAGATGTACTAGACTTAGCAGACACTCCTTTCACTCAATCTACAGGAAATAACTTTGGTTACCCTATTCCTCAAAAGTTTACATTAGACGAAGACGCTGGTGAATTTCTTTCTAATGCACCGACTACTCAATACGCTAATCTAGAAGATTATGGAACTATTTCTTTTCTAACTATACTTAGCCGTCCTGCAAAAATTAGACTAATGTATTATGATTCTACAGGAAGTCAAATAGGGTATACAGAAAACGTAACATTCCATACTGCAACTGGAGGGTATGGGTCTTTAATAGCAGACACAAACAGAAGATTATTTTATTTCGGTTGCTTTCCTGCAAATTTAAGAAATTGGAGTACAGTATTTAACGCTTTAGTTACAGCAGGAACTATTCAAGGTGGATATTATACTGTTGAGCCTTTAAATAGTGCTTCTTCAAATTTTGGAACTAAATATACATTCAATGTAAACTGTTCAAATCTTAAAGGGTATGAACCTATACGACTTTGTTGGTTGAATCAATGGGGAACTTGGGATTATTACACTTTTAATATGAAGTCTACTAAAATGATTTCAACTAAAGGAAGTACATACCAACAGCTTGAAGGTTCTTGGAATGAATCAGCTTACAGAATAGATAGTTTTAAAGGAGGAAAGAAAGCCTTTAGAGTAAACGCAACAGAAAAGATAAGTATGAATACAGACTTTGTAAGTGAATCTGAATCTGAATGGTTTGAAGAATTAATTAATAGTCCTGAAGTATATATCTTAAAAGGGTTTCAAGATGACTTAAATAGTGCATTTTTAAATATTTCTGCTTTAAATCAATATGTAACTCCTGTAAGACTTACAACTTCTAGCTATACTAAAAAGACAGTCGCAAACGACAAACTTATGCAATACACTTTTGAAGTAGAAAAGAGTAAGACGCTTAGAACACAAGCAGTATAATGAGTGTTCAATTAATAGTATATCCTCAGAACTATAATGGGCAATCTACTGCTATCTCTAGTTCACCAACTGAATTTATTGTTAATGGTATAAATTTTAATAACTTAGGAAGTACAACAACTTACACGAGTAGCTTACTGAATCCTTATACAGATACACTAACAAACGAACCTCCTGCTATTCCCAATACTTGGTATAGGTTCAGAAATAATGCAGTGGGAACACCTAACTATCCATCAGTAGTTTCAGGAAGTTTAGTTTTAGAATCAGTAGCAGGCTCAGGAAGTGTTACAGGTGTTTATCAAAGACTAACCAACTTAGTAATAGGACAACAATATACAATAACAATTAATCTAAGTGCTACAACTACAGGTCTTATTATAACGCAAATAGCAAACGGTACTATTATTTATTCAGGCGGTGGAGGTCTTGCAAATGTTACTCAAATAACAGATACTTTTACAGCTCAATCTACTGACAGCACAGTAATGATTGCCTATGTAAATACAGTAGTAGATACAGCTACAATAACAGACTTATCAGTACAGCCTGTAGTTGGAGCAATACCTTCAGGAGCTATTCAATTACTAGAAGATGGTCAAGTAATTTGCGACCTTTATGAAGATGAAGACTTGCCTTTGACTCTTAGTGTAGATGACTTTAAAAATGTAGCAGAGAAAGTACAGTCTTATTCAAAGGCTTTTAATCTTCCTTCTACTAAAAGGAACAATAGAATATTTAATGCTATATTTGAAATAACAAGGTCAGATGACGGAGTTATTTTCAATCCTTATAAAAGAACTCAATGTGTTTTAAAGCAAGACGGATTTATTCTATTTGAAGGTTTTTTAAGAATGCTAGATGTAACAGATAAGGAAGGTGAGATAAGTTATAATGTTAATCTATATTCAGAAGCAATCGCATTAGCAGATACTTTAAAAGATAGAGCATTTAGAGATTTGGATTTTACAGAACTAGAACACGATTACAATAGAACACAAATTAAGAATAGTTGGAATGATGGAACAACAGGAATAACTTATACGAATCCAAGTACATCAGGTTTCAGAGATGCTTATAGTACAGTTAAATATCCTTTTGTAGATTGGAATCATCAGATTATTGTAGCTGATAACCCTTCAGGGGGAGCAGGACCTACAGATGGCAATCCTCAGTACACAGCTTTAGAGCAAATATTTAGACCTTTTATAAGTATAAAGTATTTAATAGATAGAATATTTGAAGCATCTGAGTTTACTTATGAATCAGCTTTCTTCAATACTACAGACTTTGAAAAGTTGTATATGGACTTTAATTGGGGTGCTGATAATGTACCTTTTACTATTGCTGATAGTGGGGAAGGTTATTTAGATGCAAATCAAACAGCAACAACTTCATACGTAACTATTCAAACTAATGATAATAACTTTCCTGCTAACTTAGGTTATAGTGCAGGAGTATATACTGCATTACTTGACAATCAAACTTACAATCACGATTACTTTTGGGCTTATTCAGTTGCAGGAGCAGGAGCTTGGACTATAGATTTAAGGTGGATATTAACTAGGGCTTCAGGATTTGTAGAGCCGTCTATAAATATGCAGACTATTTCAGGCAGCGGTGGTTCAAGTGCTTTTTCAGGTGTTTCAGGTAATTTTACTGAAATATTAAATACAGGAGATACGTTAAAACCTCAATTTAAATCTGCTTCAGCAGGAACACATACTATACAAATCCTTCAAACAGGTTCTATTTTTGGAACTTATGGAGCTAACTTAGTAAATACTTCAGCATCAGCAGCTACAAATAATACATTCTTACAAACACTAAGAGGTGAACTTGGACAATGGGATTTCTTAAAGGGACTAATGACTATGTTTAACTTAGTAACTTTAGTAGATGAAGACAATCCTAATAATATTTTAATAGAACCTTATACAGATGTGTTTATAAATAGTACTGATAGTGTTCAGTTAGATTGGACTGATAAGATAGATGTTTCAGAAATGAAATTAACACCTTTAACAGATTTAACTAGAAAGACTATGTTTAAGTTTGTAGAAGATGATGATGATTATTCTTTTAATCAATACAAGAATCTAGTAGGCGGTCATTTATACGGAAGTAAAAAGTTTAATGCAGGTAACGAATTTAATATCTTAGATAGTGAAGATGAAATAGTAGCAGAACCTTTTGCAGCTACATTAGTCAAGCCTTTAATGTCACAGTTTCCTAATTTTATAACTCCTGCAATTTATGCAAGAGGAGATGATGCGACTTGGGAAGGCTTTGAAAACAGTCCTAGAATTATGTATAACAATGGAATAAAAGATACAGGAGCTTCTTATTTTATACCTGCTCAGAATGGAGTAGTAAGCTCTAACGAGCCTAACTTTTTACAGTTTAGTCATTTGTCTTTAATACCTATTACTAATTTCGCTTTAGATTTTCATTTTGGAGAATGTCAATTAATGCCAGGAGTAGGTGCTCCAACTTCTAATAACTTGTTTAACTTATATTGGCTTCCGTATTTTTCAGAACTTTACAATCCTAACACTAGGACAATGACTATTAAGGTAAACCTTAGTCCTGCTGACATAAACACGTTCAAGTTCAATGATACAGTCTACATAAAGAATAGAGTCTTTAGAGTGAATAAAATAGACTACAAACCAAATGACTTAGCAACAGTTGAATTTATACTTATACCATAATGGCAAGAGTAAGAGAAATACCATACTTAACAGGTTTCACAGTAAAACCTTCGGAAATTTCAGGACTTGGAATAGTAACCTTTACAGATGGAACAAATGAAGTAACTCCTAATCAGCTACAATGTGAAGCTTACGGATATACTTATGATAATGCATCAGGCACTTGCTCAACTTTTAGATTCAATACAAATCTCAATAGAGCATTTACTAATGAGAATAACAAGACTTATGGAGTAGGCAACTCAACTCAAACAGGAACTAATAACACTATAGTAATGGGAGAGAACAATACTGTTAGGGGGTTCTCAAGAAATAGTATTATAACAGGGAATCAAAATGTAATAGCTAATGGTGTAAACAATGCAAGCGTTTCAGGAACTTTAGGAGAAGCTACAGCTGATAACTCTATTGTATTAGGGGGTAATTCAGGAGTAGATACTTTAGGCGAAAGACAATCAATTACAGTATTATATGGAACTGAAACTTCAGATAATAGTGTGGTGGATAGTTACTTAAATAATACAACGGGTAGTTATTTTGTTATACCTGATAACACTATAATAGCTTTTCAAACTGAAACTGTAGCCGTTAGAATAGGTGGAACAGGAGCAGGAGCAGTTGGTGATTTCAAAGCCTTTATAGAAACAGGGGTTGCTATTAATGAATCAGGAGTTCTAAGTATAGACAAGTCAAGAGTTGTAATAGCTAATACAGGTACGACTTCAGGTTGGATTAGTGATATATCTGTTTCAGGTACTAATCTTGTTCAGACAGTAAAAGGAGCAAATAACAGAGATTTAATGTGGGCAACGACAATAAGAATGACACAAATTAAAACAGGAGTAGCACTTTAAAAAATAAAACTATGGCATCAGAAAAAATAGTAATAGAAGCAGAGGTTAAATCTAATATAGGTGATGTATCTAAGGAAACTAAAAATGCAGCAGGAGAATTTAAAATATTAGGAGTTTCATTAAATGGAGTGAAGGCAGGATTTGCTTCAGCAGCCGTAACAGCAAAAGGAATGTTCGGTACTATAAAGGCAGGATTAATAAGTACAGGAATAGGAGCTTTTGTAGTTCTTATTGGTTCTTTAGTTTCTTTCTTTACCAATACAAAAAGAGGTGCTGATAAATTAAGTCAAGCATTTACAGCTATGGGTGCAGTAGTTTCTGTTTTAACTGATAGACTAAGTAAAGTAGGAGAAGCTATGAGTTTTATATTCTCAGGAGAATTTAGGAGGGCAGGTGAAGCATTAAAAGGTACTTTTGCAGGTATTACAGAAGAAATAGGGAAAGAAGTAGATGCTATGGTTGCTCTAAAGAAAAGAACACAAGAGCTTAGAGATGCTGATAATGAGTTTATGATTCAAAAGGCTAAGACTAGACAAGAGATAGAAAAAGCTAG
>JGI24006J15134_10001975_pt1 | contig 11547 bp, 16 predicted proteins | sample LinPmetageLP53_FD_15134 | JGI IMG/M metagenome (IMG submission 15134) | reverse complement strand
ATGTATCATATTTCCCTGACACATCAGCTTTAACAGATAAAAAAAATGAATTAATAAGACAGCGAAGAGTTAACTTTAGACAAAAAATATATAATGATATAGATGATAAAGTTATTGATAACTTAAATTTCATTGGTTCAGATTCTAATTATGAACATTACAGAATGAGAAACATAAGAAGATTTTATACTACTAACAGTATTGGAGTAGAAAATGTTTTTAGAGTCCAGGTCCTAAAGAAACTTGAAAGTAAAGTCAAGCTAAGAATATTTGTAAAGAAAATGTTTTATAGTCTGGATGGTGTTTTAGTTAAGTATAACAGCGATTCAAGTAATAAGGTATATGTACCTATGTATGTTGATAAAAACGTAGACATAAGGCTTTACATTGATTTTATACAAAGGTATTTTGACCAAGTATCTTCTTTTGGTTTGTTAAATAATGATGACCAATCAAATCTTGATAAGATTAAATTTGATGAGTCAAGCCTGTATAAAAAACAGCTAAACAATGTTGATAATTGGAAATGGCAATTCACAAAGATTGTTACTGATTCTTATGATACATCTAAACTAACTTTAATAGAGTGGTAATGAAAAAGAAATTTACTAAGGTAATAGATTTCTATAACAGTACTGACCAGCATCAGAAATTATATTTTTTGATGCTCTGTCAGGAAATGATAACAGTACCTATTTATGAGGGCGATACAGTTGTTGCATACGGTTTAGATTATGAAGCACCTGTCTGTCCTAATGGTACTATGTTACAGTTAAACACAGAGCAATTTAGCTCTAGACAAAAGGAAGATAAACTTAATAAAGATTAGTATGAATAAAAAAGATAAGGAGACTTTAAAGAAGCATATTGTAATTAATTATGCTGAAGAATTGTTTGACTCAATAGATTTTGTTGATTATACAATTTATAAATTAAGTAGCTCTAAGAAAGATAGAATGACTTTGTTAGATTTAGATTCTGACAGGTCAATTACTGCTGAAGAGTATGAAGATATATCAAGTAAGATATATGATGAATTTCTTCACCTTTCAAAAGATTTACTTGTCTAAAATGGAAGCATTAATATTTTTAGCACCTGCGTTTTTATTTCTGATTGTAGTTTTCATAGTCTATAATCCTAATCATTAAACGCAATAGGTTGACCAGCCAATATACGAAGTCGATTATAATCGGTAGTGAGGTTGGTCTTCCTTTTTTTATTATTCTTAAACGCAGTAGGGTAATTCTTAAACGCAGTAGGGTTGGTCATTCTTAAACGCAGTACCCTAATTCTTAAACGCAGTAGGTTTGCTCCAAAATCCCGATATGTTAAAGTTTTGTTAAAATGGTCTAAATATTTGGTAGTTACAAAATAATATTGCATAGCTTTTTAATACGTTAAAGTTTTGTTAAAGTACATAAAATATTTGGTAGTTATATAAATTTTATTATGGTCTGTTTAGGGTTGAAAAGTGGCGAAATTCTAGTAAAGAAATGAGATAACCTAATAAATAATGTTAAAGTTTTGTTAACATCTCCAGAGCTATTTTAAGCCGTTTTAAGCTATGTTATGCCTGTTCTGGTGTACTACTATTAAAACCCTGAGATAGTAAAAAATCCAGTCATAGCAAGGGTTCACAGAGCATAAAATATAAGTTCTTAATGTTTACAGGGGTTAACGTGCAATATGTTAAAGTTTTGTTAAAGGTTTGGAAATATAGTTTTAATTAGTTTGCATTTTGTAGTATTGCTGTATCAAATAAATATAAACGATATGAAAACAGAAACAATAGAATTATTTAGTAATACAGAAAAACTTACTTTAAATGCTTTAGTTAATATAGGTGTTGAAAAAGGTTTAAAGCCTTATGAATTAAAACTATGTTATTCAGTAGTATATGACGTACTAAAACAATTAGAGGAAACACCAGAATTAATAAAGAATAATATAAAACTTAAATAATATGAAACTAAGATATATATTAAACAATAAAAAGCTACAAAGAAAGCTAAACCTCCAGGCAACAATAACAGAGAATAAATTTAATTCTTTAAAGGTTGCAACAGGTAAAACAAATTACAAACTAAGATATAACGAAAACAAAATTTATCTATAATGAAAGATACAAAAGAAAGTTTAGTAAATGAGTCAAGCCTTTTAGTAAATCAAGTATTAAAATTACAAAAGTTAGTTGATGAATTAAAACTAAAACAATATAAAATTATCACTAAATATAAAACACTAACAAATGAAAAATAAAGTATTAATTAATAATATAAAATTGGCTAATGCTGACCTTATAAAAGAATTACAAGATAAATTAAAACAGACTAACAAAACTAAAACTAAAACAAATGAGAAAATATAAAACACTTTATGACAGGCTAAGACCTGAATATATGACCTTATTAATAGAAGATATTAAGAAAGTCCCAACTAGCGTCAAACTAGCTAAAAAGAGCCTTAAAAGTAAGGATTTCTTTATTGAATTAACTATACAGGATTTAGACAGACTTTCAATGCTTTTGGAGTTGGATATAACAAATAAAAATATCCATAGGCTTTTTGATAACTATAACGAATTAAAATTTTAATTATGGCTAGACAATACCCAGTATATAACATTATAAATTCCTGTGCCTATAAGCAAGGGAATAAAAGTTATGGAATAAGAAAACACGGAGACCTTACTTGCTACGTTGGTACTAGCTCGGCACGTTCGTTTAAATTCTTTAAGACAGAGACAACACACAAAGAAACCGTTAACGGCTTACACGTCTATAAATTCTTTGTAGATGGTCAGCTAATCAAAAAGGCTGTTTATGATTATGAATTGGACGCAATAGAAATAGAAACAATAACAAATTAAAACAAAGTCGGTTAAATCACCCGACAACAATAACAAAATAAAATGATAAAATTAAATCTAAGTTTTAGAGGAAAATTATTTAGGGCTATATTAAAAATATATAGCTGGATAATATTAATATTAAGTAACGTTTTTCTATTCTTATTCTTTAAGGATATTTTAAACGGTGGTAACAGTTATCACATCCACATAATAACATTTATATCAATGCTGTTAGTTAGTCACATTATTAGGCTTTCATTAGCTGGTACAGTAACAACTGTTAATGAGCTAATTGATAAAATACACTTGTCTTCTCTTAGCATTATTAGATATACAATAAAAGAAATTAATGAAAACAAAAACTAATATGATACAACAACAAAACAAAAATATAATTAAAGATATGCAAACACTAAACCAAATGACATTTATTAATCTTTGCAATGATTATTGCATAGAGCCTTATCTAGTCTTAGACGATTTAAGAGACTCTAACAAACGTTGGTATAGTATAACACATAAAGAGCTAAAAACGTTCTTAAATGAACGCTATTAAATTATTAGTTTAGTTTATATTTAGTACGTCAATTATAAAATTAATTTATATTGTATATGGTTGACAATCAATTTAGATTGGTTCTAAGGGCTTAAAAATAGTTTTAAATTCTATTCATTGTAGAAACTCTTTAAAGTGCCTTAGGACTTCTCTATTGAGATAATAAGAGAAATTAACGCAATATGAAACATAGTGGGGTGTAGTTCTCCATTTAAGTAAATTCAAACAGATATAAAAAAAGACCCTAAGAAATGAATCAAAGGGTCTTAAACATAAAACTTTTAATATGAAAAAGAATTCAGCTATAAACTGAATAATACTCAAAACTACAAAAAAAGATACAATTATCCTAAGCCTAACTATATATTTTTGGAGAAGATTTAAACATAGTGTGTAAGTCTTAATCTTCGATAATATAACTAATATTATGGAAAGTGTTTTATTTTCATATCTTTACTACATAATAATTATATAAGGTTATAATAATATGAGTCAAACCATTACACTAAACATCCCTTCATCTTTACAAGATATAACGCTGGGTCAATATCAAAAATACATTAAATCAGTAGAAGACTTAACACAGAAAGAAGAACCTACACAGGAAGAGGTTGAGTTCTCTAATCTTAAGATGTTAGAATGTTTTTGTGGTATAACAATGAAAGAAGCTTACAAGTTACCTATGACTGAATTTACTTCAGTAATAAATCATATCAACGAACTGTTTGCTGTTGAACATAAATTACATAATAAATTCAATATGATAGACCCAGACGGTAATAATGTTACGTTTGGATTTATACCTAAGCTAGAAGATATGAGTATGGGTGAGTTTATAGACTTAGAAAAGTATATTGGCGATTGGCAACAAATGCACAAAGCTATGGCAATCTTATATAGACCAACTAAACATCAGAAGAATGATTTCTACTTAATAGAGGATTATGAAGGAAGTGATAGATATGCAGAAGTAATGAAAGACTCTCCTATACAAGCATCACTTGGTTCAACGGTTTTTTTTTACGCTTTAGGAAACGAATTGTCGAAACATTTGATAGTCTCTTTGGAGAAACAACTGAAGGAGGATTCGGACTTTCAGACGCATTTGGAGCAAAATGGGGGTGGTATCAGTCAGTATACGCAATCGCTAAAGGCGATGTCACAAAATTTAGCAAAATTACAAAACTACCCATCGCACAATGCTTAACTTGGTTAGAGTTTGAAAAAGAGAAAAACGAATTAGAAAACAAAATGATTAAACAAAATATAAAATGAGACAAGTTTATACAGTATTAGACAAATTAAAAGAAATATTAAGAGCAAACGGAATAACTAAAACGGTTACCTTTGGTGACTTAACACAAGTTGATTTAAATAAAACAACTATATTTCCTTTAGCTCATATTATGTTTGGCAATGTAACCTTTAGCGACCATATACTTTCAGCTTCAATTAGAATATTATGTTTAGACATAGTAGATGTAACAAAAGAAAAGCAAACTGAAGATATGATGTTTGGTAATGACAATCTACAAGATATATTAAATACTCAACTTCAAGTTGTAAATGATGTACAGCAAGAAATGAGAAGAGGTAATGCTTTTTCAGATAACTTTCAAGTTACATCATCAATAGTAGCAGAACCATTTCAAGATAACTTTGAGAATGAATTAGCTGGATGGGGTTTTACTATAAACATAGAAGTACCTACTAATGAATTATCTCTTTGTTAATGTCAGAGAGGTTAAACAAAATATTAGAAAAGTATAAAAATACGATTGTAGCTGAATTAAAAAATAGAATTGGTTCTGACGGAAAAATAGCTACAGGTGATTTACAAAAAAGCATTAGTGGTATAGTAGAAGGACAATCAATCAGTATATTTGCAAGTGAATATTGGTATGTAGTAAACTATGGTAGAACTCCAGGTAAAAAAATGCCACCAATAAGACCGATAATGGAATGGATGAAAATAAAAGGGATTGTAACAAATAAAGTAAATAAGGGTGGACAGCCCTCTAAAAAGGGAAATAGAACATTGGCTTGGGTTATAGCAAAGAAAATAGGAGAAGAGGGTATTCAAGGAACAAACTTCTTCTGGGAAACAATTAATTCTATAGTTCCATTAATAACAAAAGATATAGAAGATAGTTATTTAAAAGATATAAATGACCAAATAAATGGCAGTAAATAAAATAAATAGTAGAAGTCCTTATTATATAGTTGCAGCAGGAGCTGAGGGGTCAACAACAGGTGATTCATCAGAAACTCAAGAAGAGAGAGAGGCTAAACAAGAAATATATAAACTTAATATAGTTCAAGTTGTTTCAGGAAGTAATGTTCAAAGTCCAGGTTCTGGTACATCAGGAACGGATATAAAGCTTAGAGCTATACCATCTAACTTTACTGGTAACGGTGTTTATACTTGGACTGGAGGAAATGCTGCTGCAGAAGGAACAACAGCAGACATTGACTTCAAAGAGACATTAGGTAGTGGTGTAACCAATCAAGAGTTTAGCTACGGCTGTAGTACGTTAGACGCAGATGGCAATACAATTACTGCTACAGCCTTTATAGTATCTTGGGCAACAACAACTCAATATTATGCAAGACTTACCTTGACTAACAGCATATTGCCTTCTGTTTCTTCAATAGGTTATACAGGTGTTGTTTTAACTCAAACAAGTATTCAAGCACAAAAAAGTGTAGAAATAAACAAAACTCCTGAACAAGTTATTGAGGTCAATGGTCGTCAAGGAGATAGTTATAGTTTTACCATAGCTTTAGCTGTTGCAAACGACTATACAGCAAATCCAGCACTTGCAGCCTCTACAGCAAGTTTTAGTGGTACTTTTGGAGCAGCTAATGTAACTCTTGCTTCAACATTATCAGGTACTTTAACTGAATCATCAAGATACGTTTTAGGAAGAAGTGTTACTTCTACAACAGAAGGTTGTCCTTTTACAATAACACTATATACATCAAATGTTCCTGACAATACTCTTGTTCCTTTCACTATAACTGGAGTAAGTGCAACAGACTTGGTGAGGGGTAGTTTAACTGGTGCTTTTCAAGTATTCAACAATGGTGCAGAGCAATTATTTGAAGCTAAATTAGATTCAACAGTAGAGCTTCCAAGTGAAACATTTACAATAACATTAGATGGAATTTCTAATACTGGATTTAATGTATCTCAGACAGCAGTTACAATATTTGATGCAATAACAGCAGGAACTCCACAAGAAGTTCAAGTATCTGTAACAGGAAAAGACACGGCTAATTGTGCTTGTGCTGAAACAAATAGACAAACAGCATATTTCAGATTACTTGCTGGTCAATCAGCAATAGGAGACGGAGTTTTCTTATTCTCAAATGCAGCACTTACATTGCCTTACTCAAGTTCTGGTGAGTATTATAATTTTGTTGTATCAGGAACAACTAAAGTAGGTAAAATAGGAGCTACTTGTGATGGTAGATTATCTAATTTTATAACTTGTACATCAACAACAGACTGTGGAGGAACTATTCTTGAAAGTATAGCTGTTCCTAATGAAGCTATAGTTTCATCAAGTTATGTAACAAGTCCTGGAGAAAATGGTTCTGACGTATGTGCATTAGAAGCAGATGTTACTGTTTATTATGTAGGTTCTATTGTAGGAAATAATGTTGATGGAAGTGGTGCTACTCTTTATACAAATAAAACATCTACAAATCACATATTTAATCCGTATGGTGGAACAGGCAACTGGTATAAAATAATACTTACAGATGAAAACAACAATCCTGTTGATTACTATTGTAAAATATATGGTGCTGATATTGCTGGTGGATTTGCAACTGATGTAACTCCTTGTAATCAAAGTGTTGAAGATACTAACCAAGAAGAAATAATTTCACAAACAAATGCAAATGCTACTGTAAATATAAATGTATCAAATTCAGACGGTAATAATCTTGATAAGTCTTATGTTAGTCAACAAACAACATTAACAGCAACATCACAAAACATTACAAATCCATCTTATCAATGGAAAAAAGGAACTTCATCAAGTTCTCTGTCAAATATAAGTGGTGCTACAAGTCAACAATTAGTTATTAATAAGACAGGTGGTGGAGGTGAAACACAAACATCTACAGGAACTATATTTTATAATTGTGCTGTTAGTAGTACAAGTGCAACATCTCCAACATCAATTACTTGGGAAAATAGAACAGTTTATGCTGCAAAGTTTAGTACATCATTATTACCAAGTAAGGCTGCTTGTAGTGGTACAGCTATTAATTTATATGCAGATAGAAGTGGTGCTAATGAATTTTGTTTAGCTACTGCTTTCTTTGAAGATGCAACTGGTCAAACTTTAGCCACAACTGGTAGAACATATTCTAATAGTACAAATGGTTCTAATGGAAGTATTAGAGAAATATCAGGAAGTAGTTCAACTTACACTTTAGGTAGTTGTGCTAATAATGATTGTACTGACCCTACAGAACCTACTTCAGGAACAATACAAAAAGTAGCAGTATCAAGATGTGATAACCAATTAAGTCCAGGTGCAACGGAATATATGGTCTTTAAGGATTTTAGCTACCCAGTAGATTCAATTCTTAAATTCAAAGACTTTGGTGGAACAGGTGGAGCAGGATGTTATACGATAACAGCAGAATATGATGATAGTTTTAATTTAGGTGCTGGTGTTTATATTATTGAAAATGCAGATAAAGACGAATACATTGAAACACTACAGCCTTTTGGAAGTTGCCCTGAGTGTGTTGGAGAAGTAGAAACTGAAACACCTGTAGTAATAGACCCTAATAAATTTTATGGTGCTTATAGGCTTTGTGGAGTTACAGAGGGAACATTAGAATATGTTGTTTCAGATTCAGAGTTACCTCCAGTTTATAGAATAGGTGCAGCTACAACAACCTGTAGACATAAAGCTGTTTCTGGGGATGACGCTTATAATGAAAACGCTACTGTGTTTGAAGATTTATCTCCTACACCTTTTAATGATTGTGCTACTTGTTTAGCAGGTACTGTACCTTCTTCAACAGGATTAACAACAAAAAGAGTATATCAATTATGTACTAACAACTCAGTAACTCTTGTGGTTGGTACAGCTACTTCAAGTTATGTTTTTCCAGAAGTAATTAAATATGAAGGATTAAGTTATTATAATCCACAAGCATCAAGTACTGCAACTATTATTAATGTAGAAGACCTTGTTACATACAGAGATTGTACTGCTGCTAATTATGTACCTCCAACGGTAACACCTGATAGACCTTCAGGAATTAAGGTAATGAGAATATCTATAACCTCTGCAACAACTTCAACAGCAGCTTGTAATACTTTATATACTTACAATTTAAATGTTTATTATGTAGGAACTTTTGGAGATAATACATATTTATATTCAGACAATAGTTTAAGTACATTATATGCACCTACAACAGAAACTAATTTTAGAATAAACGAAAATAGAAGTTATTTTAGAATAGGTTATACTGGCAACTCAGCAGGTGTTAGACCAGGAGCTGTATATAACTTTGGTTCTTGTTCAAGTGTTGACATCTATTGATACTGTTTTTATTAATTAAGTTATATTAAAAAAGATATAAATGGCTACACTATCAAGTTCTACATTAAGTTTGTATTGTTGGACTGGTCAGTTTGAAACGAATAGACCAACTCAAGCACAATACACAATAACAAAGTCTAATCCAGATTCTAATAATACTGTTAGATTTGAAATATCAGAACTTGTACAAGATTATATTGATGTAACTTTTAATAATGACTACAGCTCTACAGTAACTACTTGCTGGTGGTATTATGTAAAAACAAATCAATATAGCGATTTAGACACACCAACATCAACAACAGATTATGGTTTAGCAACTAAAGGATATACATATTTTGAAGACGGATATAACTCTACTTTGTCGTCATCAAAATTAATGTCTAATGAATATTTATACATACCTGAAAACATAAAATATTACATACCTATATACATAGGACCAAACGGAGTAACAAATGTAATTTACTATACAATAGACTCAGCAGGTGCAGAAAGTGAAGCTGGGAGTCAATCTTTTACACCTTATAATCAAGTGCCAACTACTGAAAATTCATCTGATTATATAAAATATGTAGAGTCAGCTATACAAGCAAGTAAGATAGANATTATATCAAGCAACACTTCTGCTACTGGATATTCTTCTGTAACATCAACAGCAAAAGAAACAATATACCCAACCTTTGTTTGTAATACAAAATACAGTAATTATAAAGTATCATTTATAAATAAATTTGGTGCTGTACAAGATTTATATTTTAATAAGAAAAGAACAGATGGATTAAATGTAAAGAAAGACAGTTTTGTTACAAGTACTTTAAAGTCAACAACAACATCTGCTTCTTATAATACATATACACCCTCTAACGTAGTTCAAGACGTATTAACAACTAAAACTCTTACATTAAACACAGGATTCTTAAGAGATGAATATAATGAAACAATGAGAGAACTATTCCAATCAGAAAATATTTGGATTAGAGATAACAATAAAACATTACCTGTAATGGTAAAAGACTCTAACTTTACATACAAAACAAGCCTAAACGATAAATTAGTAAATTATACTGTTCAATTTGAATTTGCATTTGATGGAATTAATAATATTAGGTAATGAGTCAAAAAATACAGCTATATATAGAAAATGAAAAGGTTGATGTTTTTCAGGATGGTTCAATAAACATAGTAAGTTCTATAAAGGATTTCAAAAGTCCTGATAAATTATTTACTGATTACTCAAGAAACTTTACCTTACCTTCGACATCCAGGAATAATAAATTATTTAAACATTATTATAATTATGACATATCTAGCAATATATTCGATGCAAGAAAGTCTAAATCAGCAAGAATAGAAATAAACGATAGACCATATAAAGACGGTTATATTATACTTGAAAGTGTAGATTTAAAATACAATAAACCTAGTGCGTATAAAATTACATTTTATGGAAATTTTAGATTACTTAAAGAGTTGCTTAATAACAGAAAATTATCTGAGCTTAGTTGGCTTCATAACTTTAATATATTAGATACATATTATGATTCAGGGGGAGAATCATTCTATGACTACCTTACAACAAGTAAAAATAAAACATCTAGTGTAATAAAAAACATAGGAAGTGGTGATGGTGTAAAAAAAACATTTAGAATAACATATAATCCATACCCAAAATTAAATACTGACTTTAAGTTATTAAACGCAGGAAGTGTAGTTTCTGTTTCTGATTTTTCATATTCATACACAACAGGAGATATAACATTCAACACAGCACCTGCTGCAGGAAATGAAATAACCACAAAGTTATTTTATACTCAGCCTTTGGTTGTTCCTTTAATATCTACATCTGAAAGACTTTATTATAATTCTGCGTCTGGTTCTGGTTATGGTAGTTTATCTGATGGTAATTTATATTATAATTCTAGCGATTATGGAACTAATACTAATGGGTTAAAATACGAGTATCTTAAACCAGCTATTAGAGTTCATTTAATTATAAGGGCTATTGAGCAATTTATAAATGAAAATACAGATACAAACATAGAGTTTTCAAATGACTTTCTTAATGAAACAAATAAAGATTACTATGATTTATATATGTGGTTAAACAGGGACAAAAAAGACAACACACAATTTGACCAGGACCCCACTAAAACAAATATAGAGACATTTCAAATACAGACATCTAATTCTTATTCTAGCAACTATGCAGACTCTACTCCTGTTCTAACTATAGAATCTACAAATCAAGATGGTGCAACATCTGGTGTTGTAGGTGACACAATAAATGTATCAGGTGTTGATAATGAAAACATAGATAATGTTGAATTAAGATTTAAATGTATTCCTGTATCACAAACAACAACATATTCTATTAATATTTTAAAGGATAACCAATTAATATCAACATTTTCTAATTTAACAGCAACTACAACAAGTGAAATTAATATTGAGCAAGATGGTAAATATACATTTCAAGTAGTAACAGCACCTACAGTCTCAATAAACTTTTTATCTGGATTTGAAGCTAAATTTGTTATAAGACCTAGAAATGATGAAA
>JGI24006J15134_10001971_pt1 | contig 11550 bp, 7 predicted proteins | sample LinPmetageLP53_FD_15134 | JGI IMG/M metagenome (IMG submission 15134) | reverse complement strand
TGTCGCTTCCTCTCTACAACTATTTATATGTCTAAAAAATTACCATTTACTGTATACATAGGATACGACCCACGCGAACAGACAGCTTATGATGTATGTAAGTTTGCTATCGAACGTACCGCATCCAAGGCTGTACGAATTATACCCATTAAGCGTCCTATGGTTGAGCGTATGGGATTGTTCTACCGACAGTTTGATATTGTCGATGATCAGTTCATTGATCTGAAAGATGGTCGCCCTTTCTCTACTGATTTTAGTTTTACTAGGTTCCTTGTGCCAGCACTTAATATGTATGAAGGCTGGGCTTTATATATGGACTCTGATATGTATATGCGGACAGACATTAATGATTTGTTTGAAGAGTATACTACTCAGGAGTACTCAGATTTTTATCCTTTGTTTTGTGTGCAGCATGATTATGCTCCTACAGAAAAAGTTAAAATGGATAATAAGCTACAAGAAAATTATTTTAGAAAGAACTGGTCTAGCTTTGTACTATGGAACTGTGCTCACCCAGCACATCAGAAGCTAACAATTAATGAGATCAATTCTAACACAGGGTCTTGGCTACATAAGTTTGGGTGGCTTTCCGATAAAGCATCTGACATTGGTAAGATCACAGAGGATTGGAACTGGCTTGACGGACATTCCGATGTGAACCTTGATGCTAAAAATGTTCACTTNACAACTGGNGGNCCTTGGTTTAAGGATTGGAANTGTCAGAGAACTATGGATGCACAGTATGCTTCCGAGTGGAATATGGATTATTCTTATTTACTTTTACATGGACTGACTAATGAAATATAAAGTTGTAACTTGTTTTAACGAAGACATTTTAAATCAAACAGGAAAAGTAGTTTTAAATCAATTTAAAAATTCTTGGTCACCAGATATTGAGTTTCATTTATATCATTATGATATAGATATTACTAAGCATAGTCTACCTCAAGGGTCAAATATTTTTTACCATGCTCTGGATAAGCTAGAAGACTATGTTAATTTTTCCAGTGAGTACGCAGAACATAACGGTACTGAGGGAGGACAGATTCCATATCAGGATATCCTAGACCCACATAAGTTTATGCCTCGTGTCCTAGCTATGACAGAGTGTGCATTTAATAATGTTGATGCGTGGATGATCTGGTTAGACCCTGACGTAATCTCACAGAAAAAGATTACAGTAACAGAACTAGATAAGTTATTCCCTGATGGAAAAGAAAAGATTGATATGTTATGCCTAGATGACGCAGGTCATTTTGCTGCTTACAATCTTTCTAGACAGACAGCAGTAGACTTGCTTGGAGATTTCAGAGGAGCATTTATTTCTGGAGAGTTCTTGAACTATCGTGAGTGGCATGACAGCTTTATTTTAAATAGGCTTCGTACTATTTACGTAGCTCATGGCATGAGGGTACATGAGATTTCTAGTAAGTCTTCCTATGTCAATGATTTATTTGCTTGTCTCAGAGATAAGAAGAATGCTGCTCTTAGAGACAAAGAAGGCAACAGGCTTATTCAACTGTCTGATACCGAAACATCTCCAGACATTCTACCCAACAGGTATCGCCAGCTTGCTGACTTAATCAGGCACTACAAGCCAAGCACTCTGCTAGAGACAGGCACATGGAACGCAGGTCGGGCTGTTGAGATGGCTCTGGCAGCGTTTGAAAATACAGACAGTGTACATTATGTTGGCTTTGATTTGTTTGAAGATGCTACNTCAGCCACAGATGCTTTAGAATTTAATGCCAAGCCACACAACACAGAGAAGGCTGTCTCAGCTAGGCTTGACGAGTTTAAGGAACACATGAAAGAGAAAGAGAAGAAAGATTTCTCTTTTGAAATAGTAAAAGGAAATGTAAGAGAGAGCCTAGCCAAACACTATAAGCTAGATAATCTTAAAAAATATCCACATCAATTAGAGTCTGTAGACTTTGCTTTAATTGGTAGCGGCAACAGTAAAGAAACTGTAGAGATTGAGTATGAATTTTTAAAAGATGTTCCAGTGGTTGTTATGGATCATTACTTTACAAAGGATGATGACGACAATCTTCCACAGGAAGAAGCTCAGGGTGTTAAAAAAGTTTTTGATGGTATCGCCATACAAAAATTAGAAGAAAAACCTGCGGTAGAAGACGGGTGGACTGTCTTTGACGAGAAGAGTGTAGTTAGAAAATACATCTTACCTTCTGGAGATAAGGTAGTTGACGGTGGACATACACATCTTGCGGTTGTCCTGAGCGATTTAGATTTAGAAGAAGTTCCAGACACACTAAAACGTGTGCCTATTATTGTACATCCAAGAGACTCAGTTCCTAGAGAGTACATTACAAATAATATCCAAACCAATATGAAACTTATTGGAGATAAGAAGTGGGTAACTAAACATCCTGCCAATAAAGAAATGGGTATTATTGTTTCTGCTGGGCCGTACATCGACTATGATGCACTAAAGAAATTTATCAGTGATAACCCACATGCTAAATTACTTACAGTTAAACACGCATATCCACACCTACTTGCTCAAGGTATCAAGCCTTGGGGCTGTGTTGTCTTAGACCCTCGTCCTATTACAGGTAAGAGTACACACAATGTTATTCGTAAAGACTTGTTTTCAACCGTTGATCCTACTACAAGATTCTTTGTTGCTTCTATGACTGATCCTTCTGTTACTGAGCACTTGATTGAGAGCAAGGCTTCTATCTATGGCTGGCACGCTTATACTGATTCCCTTCGTCAAGAAGGAGAGCAGGGTAAAGAAATTGTTAATCAGCAGGTTAAGGTAGAAGATAACCTTGGCATCCCTCAAGGAGCCACGCTTATTACAGGCGGTACTTGTGCAGCTATGAGAGCTATCGGTGTCTTCCATACAATGGGCATTAGAAATATTCATCTATGGGGCTTTGATTGTTGTAGAGAAGAGCCTACGAAAGAAGAAAAAACAGAGACTACGGGTGATGTAGAAGGAGGAGAAGTTCCTAAGCCTAAGTACATTGAAGTTAATGTAGAAGATAAAACTTATTGGACTACAGGTGAGCTTCTAGCTATGGCACAAGATTGCGAGAAAGTCTTTTCAGATCAGGGCATGGAAGGTGTGTTAGATTTCCACGGAGAAAATACAATGGTTGCTGATCTTTGGAAAATAAATAACAGTAGGGACAAGCGCCCTCAATTTAAGGATTACTACAATGACTGATGATAGCTGGGAAGAAACCAAGCTTTCTAAATGGGGACATGTTCCAGACAGAGAGATTGATTATGAGTCGTCCCATACTAATAAGCACAACGCATCTGAAAAGTATCATGAGCTTCTTTCAGAATATAAAAAGATGCACTCAGCAGCTAAAGGAATGTTTAACGGTAAGAGCCTATTAAAATTTGTAGATATTATTGGAAGCTATCTAGAAAAGAATGACTGCATTAGTTTGCTAGACTATGGTGCTGGTAAGGGTGTTCTTTACGGCGATGACTTTAAAGAACTATCTGATGAAATAGATAAGCCCCTTGGAGAACTTTGGAATTTAGATTCTTTTAGACTGTACGACCCAGCATATGATCAGCACAATACACTGCCTGACTCATGGGAGAAGGGTAACTTTGATGCAGTAATTTGTACTGATGTGTTGGAACATATCCCAGAGACAGATTTGAAGTGGGTTGTGGATGAAATTCTATCCTATGCAGGTAAGATGGTGTTCTTTAATATTGCGTGTGTTCCTGCGCTAAAGAAGTTTGCTGACGGAACTAACGTACATATCTCTGTCTTTGAACCTCAGTCATGGTTAAACTTTTTTGCTGACATGTCCTTTAAATATCCTGAATTAAAAATATATTTGTTCTTTGATACTGTAGATAAAGAAACTGACGAATTAATTATGGATGGTTATAAATTAGAGATGTATCCACAAGTTACAAAACTTAAACACAAGTAGGAGATCATAATGATTGTAGATTCAATTATAGGAGTGGCGGGTAAAGTACTTGATAAGTTTGTTGAGGACAAAGACCTGCGGGTTAAGCTAGAGTCTGAATTAAAGTCTCAGCTTATCACACTAGACATGGCTCAGGCACAGGCTAACATCGAACAGGCCAAGCATCCATCCGTCTTTGTAAGCGGAGCTAGACCAGCTATCATGTGGGTCTGTTGCTTTGCACTATCATGGCAGTTTATTGTTGCCCCTATTGTAAGTTGGGGACTAGCTATCTGGTATCCTATTATTATTCTTCCTACATTAGACACACAAGCTCTGATGACTTTGCTTCTTTCCCTTCTTGGTCTTGGTGGGATGCGTACAGCAGAGAAGTGGAAAGGTGTTGCTCGTAACAACATGAAGAAATAACAATGGCCTTAAACGAAAAGCAAGAGAAGTTTGCACAGGCTTATGTGCTGCACCGCAATGCAACTGAGGCAGCTAAGGCCGCAGGGTATTCGGATAAGTCAGCCTATAACCAAGGCTATCGACTGTTACAGCTAGACGAGGTTGTAGAACGAGTTCATACATTAGAGAATGAACTAGAAACTAATGTCAATGTTATTGAAGAGATTGAAAAGCAGTACTCATATGCTGCCACTAATGGACACACTAATAGCGCCATCAAAGCACTTGAATTANTAGGTAGAGTACGTGGAGCTAACTCAGATACAGGCGTACCGAAAGACCGAGAAGCACTAGANGCTGCGATTATAAAATGNCTTAACGTATTAGGGCAAGAAAAACTAATTGACCTGCTATCTAAGACAGATTATGCAGATTTGTTCTTTGAAGCAGAAGATTTAGAAGAAAACGCTGCCGAGGATGCGTCAGGAGAGCCGTTGGAGAGCGTTGGGTAGGTAACCTAGCCTAAACAAGCTACATGCTCTGTACGGCGCTCCCTACCCCCTTAGCGTTGATATCGCTATTTCCTTTACTTATAACTCCACACCCAAGGCCGAGGGTGGTCTTCACCGTTCATATCGTCTAGATGAATGAACCTTCTTTCGATTGGCCCTCTCTGAGCTACACCGATACCTGTCATACCCATCTCCATTGCAATACGAATCAGACGATAAGCATCTTTACCTGACACAGCTACGTCAACTGCTCGACCATAAATATGTGGTGACTTAGGCGCACCGTTGATAGCAGAGTTATGGGCTATATGTCGGTAACCTGAATTGATAATCATGGGAGTATTAAACTTTTTACGGACTGCTATTAACTTCTCCATGAAGCTATCGTCCATTTCACATTCACCTGTGCCGTGACAGGCCATTTCTTTTTTTGTGAAAAACAAATTCTCTAACATTATTTTACCTTTACTAAAAATGAATCTAACTTAGCGTCTAGTCTATCAAACCTATCCATAATTTTACCAAGGTCTTTCTCTACGTCTGCCTTAGTTGCATAGGTCTTGGCGATCTCTTCTCGTGTGTCGGCAATACGCCGCTTAGTTTCTTGTACCTGTTGGCTAATGCCACGCACCCACCATACAAAGGAACCACCGGCTATACTTAGTATTGCATTCCAAATCATAGTAGGATCGCTAGGCATTATAGTTACTCCTGTATTTCTGTAATTAAATTGTTTAACATATCTTCTATATCTTCTACATCAGTAGATTGTAATTCAATATCACCAGTAGCTAGAATATTTTGCATTTCTAATAGTCTATCTCTTAATATACCTGCTGATTCCTCACTAAATTTTTGACGCGCTGGGTCGTAGGTAGAAGCTATAAGCGATTTTGTTATAGCATTAATTGGTACAAACATTCCCTCTCTTAAGCCAGCGTTATCTTCACTGTTAGGATTAACTAAATCACCCATGTAAGACTGTGCAACTCTACTAGAAACATTTCTTCGCCCCATGTCGCTAATAGCCGTCATCATTCGCGTTCCCTCATTTTCTCCATAAGACCTGCTCTGTCCATCGCTATCTTGATATTTTATTTTAGATATATTATTAAGTTTATATCCTAATTCTTTAGCTAATTCAAACTGCTTTACTAAAGTATCACGATACTCTTCTAAAATTTCTTTTTCTAATTCTAAAGTATAGGGTTGCGGAGCTAACTTTTTAATAAAACTATTAAAGTTTTTACTATTTAATGATTGCTTTGATACTTCTTTATAAACTTCTAGTCCAACTGAGGCATCTACATTTATAGGGTAAACCCTCATGCCTGAAAAAACAAATGTTGTAAAGTCTTCTATATTTGATGGTGACCTATAAGCATTTATACCACTGTCTCTTGATATCTCAGCTAATAATTTAGGATCAGTAGCAAGAGAAACTTCATTGTATTCTCTAAGCACATCAAACAAAGCAGGTTCCATTACGTTTCTAAAGCCTTCTAAAGCTATGCTTATATTCTCAGAAGAGAATCCCGTATTTAATGGATCATACTTACCGCCTTTTGATGTGTCTGTATTTATAACTTCTAAAAACTGACCCATAAGAAGTTTAGGGCTAAAGTATTGCCCGAAAAGCTGTACTAATTCTCTTTCAGCTACCCTTGAAAAGCTGTTATGATCTACACTTTTACCTGCTATCACATCCGATATTGCTTTAATAGTATTCTTACCCATCCGAGTTGTTGGATCATAGGCATTGAATTGTATACTAGACATAACCCTTGCAACAACTTGACCCCTATCATTTTCTACAATTGCTGCTGAAATATCAGAGGGCATCTGATCTTTATTCATAGTTTTTCTGTAAAGACTTTGAATTGCTGCAACACTAGCCGTACCAGCACCAGTACCGTCTGGAATTGCAGGAAGATACATTAACGTACTGCCTCTTAAAAAATTAGGAATAATTTCTTGCATACCTTCAGATGTTCCGCCATCAACTCCACGCTCCTCATTCATAAGTGTGACACCTTGCGTAAAGCCGTACATCCCAGAAACAAAACCCGTAAGTCTTCTCATACCAGAATTAACTTGGTTAATAGCTCCTTTTTCTCCACGTTTTATTCTTACGGTTCCTTCTCCAATATCCTTAAGAGCCTGTGTCGGTATGTTTTTTGATGTACGTATTGCCTCAGAGGTAAACAAAATATATGGACCTATAATAGGAGTTCGTGCAAATTCTCTTGCTATAGGAGCAGCACGAGAATATGTAGGAGCAACATACGCTATTGTTTTTGCTGCTCTTATCTGAGCATCTTTTAAAGGCATGTCAGGAAAAGATTTTCTTACTCTCATAAGTTCATTTTTATACATAACATATTTAGTAAACGCTGCTGATGCACCATAAGCCTTACCGCCAGTACTCATGCCCTTAGCATATACTTCACCGCTTAATTCAGTTACAGTTTTATAAGAGCCTTGTCTTGCACCATCTGTTAAAAAGTTTACATTTCTAAGTATATTTTCTCCAACAAGACCTGACTCAATAACCCCTGTCTCCATTAAAAAATTAAATTCTCTTACAGCATCAGGGTCTTTTTTTACAATAGCATCATAGAAAAATTTCCTACCTGCTTTAATATTTTTAGCTGTTTTTATAGGAGAAAGTATTTCCCCATTAAGCACAAAATTAGTAGCGTCACCCGCTACATTAAGTAAGTAAGCTGGAGGATCAGTAAGAGTATTTGTTGCTTGAGTCCATGAAGAAGCTAACTGAACAGCTTTCCACATCTTACTTAATTGTTTGTTATTTAATAGATTAATATTGTTATCAATTAAATTTTGCATTCTAGGAGAAGTAAACAATCCACGCATAAGATCAGACTGCCCTGCCTGACCAGCACCCAGTAGTTCTCTAGCATATTCCTGTAATTTTACTTCAGCAGGTCCGCTAAGAAATTCCCTTACTGGTAATTTTTTAGTAGGTAAAAAAGGAATAAGACCTTTCATTGTTACTTCAGGAGCGTCAGGATTTTCTTTTATAACCTGACGCATAAAATCATCAATGTCTCTTAAAAATCTTACTTTAGCTATAACCTCGTTTTGTTTTATTAATGTCTCTGTAATACGCCGACGAGGATCAGTAGTCTCTCCTAAAAATTTTCTTATGTTAGGACTTAGTTCTGGATTTCTATTTCTTAAAGCATTGACCATGCCTTCTTTATTAGTAGCCGCAGTAAAGAGAGACTCGATGCCTTCTCCTTTATCTACATTACTAACATAGTTTAATATATTATTAAGAAGACCATCCACTTCTTCTAACTGATTAGGATTAAAATCTAAATTAATATTATTAATAGAACTATTTTCTAATTGTTTTACTTGAGAAGGAGTTAATGCTCGTTCACCAGTAAGTTTTATATTACCTAGTTTAAGTTGTTCTTTAATAAAAGTACGACCAGCTTCAATGCTTTCATATATTTCTTTTGGCTGAGTAGATTTTTTCTTATTTTGTAAAACACTTTTTAGTTTATCTTTAAATGAAGGATTATAAATAGCCTCATAACTACGAGTAACATACATTTCTCCAAGAGTACCGTCTGGATTTTTTTTATATTGTACGCCTATTCCAGTACCTTCTTTAAATCCTAAAAGTGTATTTATCTCACCCATGTTGTCAAAAATAAGTTTTCGTGAATCGTCTAAGACTTGTTTAATATTATTGGGTAATGGTGCAGCACCTTCAGGTATTGTACCAGTATTAATATAATTATTAATAACATCTGCTTCAATCTTTTCAGCTTGATTAAAAGTAGACAGTTCTCTATCTAAACGATTTAACTCTGCATCAAATTTTCTACTGTTTAATTTTCTTGCAGCATCTTCTACTGCTCCTGCTAAACTAGCATCAGAACGAAAAAGCCTTCCTAGTTCACTGTTTAAATTAGCAGTAAATCTTTTAACAGTTCCAAGCCCTTCTTTAATTCTGCTTTTTTTAACTGGTGCAACTCCTGCTGGAACAACTTCATCTATAGTTTCTTCAATAGCTCCACCAACAGTAGCTGGCCCTCCCCTTGTCTGGTCTATTTGAATAGGAGGTTCTACACTATCTGCTGCACCAGAGGGAGTTATTTCTATATTAGTAACGGATTCTCTACCATTTTCTTTTGTAACAATAGTTTCTGATTTAGGTACTGGTTTAGTTTTTTTAGTAAACTGTCTTACTTCTTTTCTCACACCCGGAAGAGTTCCACCCATTAATTTAACTACAGGAGCAAACAATGTACCTATAGCAACGCTTTTTCCAAGCTCACCAAAATTAAAGTCTTCTTCTGCTTCACTAAGATTGTCTCTACGAAGCTGCCTTGCTACATTGTCTGCCCCCATATAAGAACCAGTAACTAATGCTGCTTCAGGCAACTTTAATCTAGCAGCTTCTTTTGCAGACTGAGCAAGAACTTCTTTTGAAATTATATTTGTTGCACCATTTTCAAGTGCTTCTTCAATAGCTTCTTTACTTAATCCTTTTGCAGTTAAGTTGCTTGCCATTCTTTTTTTAATAATCCATGATGGAATACCGTTTAAAGTTTTTGAGCCACTTAGTCTTGCAATACCTTTAAAACCTAAAACAGCTATACCTCCTACCCAAGTAAATGGATCAGAAGCAACAGCTAATGCAACATTTTTTCTTGTTTGAAAATCAGGTTTAATACCCTTGTGCATTTCTAAAACATCGTGGTAAAGATCAATCTGATCTTCTAAAGGAATCTGATCTGCCACAGGAATATCTTTATTAACACCAAAAATATTTCTAACTTTATTTCCAAATTCTGATTCAGAAGTTCTTGCAGCATTTTCAAATATCTCATAAATACTGTTTTCAAGTTGAGATGATCTTTTTGCTAACCAATCTATTACATACTCATCAGTTAAATCTTCTGCATCTATTCCTCTTGCTTCGCCAGTTAAATCAAACTCAGTAGGGAGTTTGTCTTTAGAACTAGGTTTTTCTAAAGTCCACAGTTTCCTTCCTAATTCTAAATATTTTTCATGTGGGCTAAATCCTGTATCTGTATTCCAATTCTCTTCAGGAACACTTGTATTACGATAGTTTATGTCTCTAACTACATCCAAAGAAATTCTATTATCAATGACAACCTTATCGCTTGTAGGTGTTTGCTTCATTTGTATTACATTAGTACGTTGCGATCCGGGAGAAGTTAATAGACTGCCAACACCAAAGGTATTGTTTTCTGTTGTATCTATAGTTGTATCTACAGGTACAGTTGATTCTGTTTCCATTTTGTCAAGGGCTTTATCAAGATCACTATCAAGAGGAGAAACAGGCACAGCTACAGGATCAGTAACTGTATCTACAGGTACAGGATCAATAACTGTATTTACAGGTACAGCTGATTCTGTTTCCATTTTCTTAAGGGTTGCATCAAGATCACTATCAAGAGGAGAAACAATCACAGGTACAGGATCAGTAACTGTATCTACAGGTACAGGATCAGTAACTGTATCTACAGGTACAGGATCAGTAACTGTATCTACAGGTACAGTTGATTCTCTTTCCATTTTCTTAAGGGTTGCCTCAAGAGAAAAATCAGGTTCCATAACAGAAGTATCGCTCATTTATTAGTTGCTACGTCGCAGTGCTTTTTTCATAAGACCAGTCATAGTTTTAATAGTTTTGTCATTAACTTCTGCGCCAGATTGCTTAATAAAACTATTTATAATTTTTTTTCTACCTTCTTGATTTGCATCTCTAAATAAAGTTAGCATATCTGATACGTTTTTAGAAGGAATGTTTTCAATGTTAGGAAGTAATGCTCTCTTTGTTTGATCAAAACCTGCTGCCTCTCCGCTAATAATTGCTTGTAAATAGTTTGTATCAAACCTACCACCAACTCCACCACTAGCGTCTACAAAAGCATCGGCTAAACCTGCATAATTTCCGCTTTCTATTCCATTAAGAAATTCTTTTTGGGTTTGATTAATAACCCTAAGAAGCATATCTTTAGTTAAACCTTGAATAGTTGTTTCAGTCTCACTCCACTGACCATCAACTAACTTATACTTTGCAAGGCCATAAACTTTTGCTTCTATGTCCTTTAGATATTGCTGTCTATTTTTACCTTTTTCTCCCTTTGCTTTTGCAAGAGAAGCTTCAGCATTTAATCTGTCAAGCTCAGACTTTGCTAATGTATTAGCAATACCTGCAATGTCTGAAATAGCTTTTGTATCGGCTAAATTTATTAAACCTGCTTGAGCCACAATACTAGACTCATCTCCTTGTTTCTTTGTAAGCTGTTCTATTTTTGAAAGAGCTATCTTATCAAAAGAATTAATATCTTCTGTTGATCTTTTTTCTAGTCGTGCTAGTTGAGCTTTATTTCGTGCATCATTTAATTCTCTTCTAAGTTTGTTCTGTTGCTTTTGATTCTGATTCCATTTATCAGTTGCTGTCTTTGAGCCTTTAACTGCGGCCATTGCTATTGTATTGTCTGGATTCATTAGAGATGAACTTATGTTTCCTAAAAGTTGAGAACCTAAAGTATTACCATAAGATACTTTTTCTAAAGCTGCTTTAGCTTCATCATATCTTTTTTGCTCTAAAGTATCTATTTTTTGTCGATTGCTTGTTGTCTGTGCTTCNCGATCAAAAGCTTGTTGTCCTTGTAATTTAGCAAGAGCAGCCCTATCAGCATCCA
>JGI24006J15134_10001969_pt1 | contig 11555 bp, 10 predicted proteins | sample LinPmetageLP53_FD_15134 | JGI IMG/M metagenome (IMG submission 15134) | reverse complement strand
TAATGAATAACTAAATCTGTCTTCATTGATCAATGCACCAGCTACCATGGTATCTAGTAATCTACCTTTAGGTTTAATACCTTGTGATCTTGTCCAACCAATATCATAAGAGGCATTATGGCAAACTTTATCAACGTCACTTTCCATAAGTTGTTTGTACCATTTCATAGTAATATTCTTATCCATATTACCTCCAGCTTCATGACCAATTGGAAAATAACCTTTAAAACCATCTGCAGCTACAGCTATACCAACAATTTCTCCATCATTAGTAGCCCAGCCAGGGCCTTTTGTTTTAATATTAGGATCTCTTGTTTCTAAGTCTACCGCAACGATAGATCTACTGGTTAGATCAGGATAACTTTCAGGAACCGTCCAATCAGATTCTGTTTGATTGAATACAAGTTCAGTAGTCATTTTTTATCTTTCATTTTTTTAATTTCTAATTCGCAATAATGTATTATTTTGTTTAAATCTTCTATCTTATTTTTAAACAAATACCTACAAACGTATTTTACAACACATCCTTGAAAGAACGATAAGTTGTTTTTAGATATAAATTCATAGGGTTGAATGTGAAAATGTTTATAGTGACTTCCGCCTACCTGCCTTGATTGTGGAAATGTTTCTTCCTCTGTCATCACTTCCTTTTTAGTTGCTTCATATAATTTATCTATCATTTAGTTTAACCTTCCTTCTGAAAGAAGATGCAATACGCCCCAAAGGAAAATAGTATGTATGATCAGTAGAGAGGATATGTAAGGATTTTTTACTACGCGTAACGCCAGTATACCAAACACGTGCTTCGGCCATTTTGTCCTTCCCATTTTTAGATGAGAAATTAGATGGCCAATTACTCTTTTCGTAAAGTAAAACGTTTTCCGCCTCTCCGCCCTTAACGGAATGGATTGTATCAATGATAATTTTAGCTTTGTCATTTAATTGTATTCCTCTTCTTAACATATTTTCAAAATAATCCAAGTCCCTTGTTGTAAATTTTCTATTTAAAACCTTCCACCAATCTGTCTGATTCGTTTGAAGTCCACAATTACTTTTAAGAAATTTTAGATCTAAGGGTTGATTAGGATGAACAGCATCCCAAGCTTTATTGTCTACCTTACGCCAGCCTTTTTTTATTTCATCAATAAAATCATATACTATACCTACTTGCTCACGAATCAATGATTCCCCTGCCATAAGTGTCTGCCAGTAATTAATAGCATTCCATTTATTTATATTAAATGATTTGTTGCCTTTCATATCTTGAAAATATAGGCCTTTATTTCTTGCATATTGTTTAAGTTCTTCTACATTGTCTCCAACTCTACCAAGAATAAACCAACTTCCTTGTAAATCATCAAAAGGGATCTCACTAAATCTTCCATAAGTATGTATATAACCCTCTGATTCGTTAACAGAAGTGAATTCTTTTGGCTGTCTTTCTTTTATAAAAGTTAATATTTCTTTAGAAAACTCCAGTATTGTTTTGTTTAATCGGTAAGATTTATTTAAAACAAAAGCTTTCCCTGGAAAATCTAAAAAACATCTGACTTTAGCCCCATTCCATTCATAAATAGCTTGGTCGTCATCACCAGCTAAATAAACTCTGTTTGCTTTATTAGCAACTTTCTCTACAAATAACCATTGTAAAGGAGTTAGATCTTGAGCTTCATCAACAATAAACACCTTATACTTTGGAGGACTTATTTCTTTTACATATTTCTCAACCATGTCTGTAAAATCCATTTTGTGATCTTTTTTAAACTTCACATAATTTCTAATGATATCTGTAAACTGTTGTAATCTTACTTTTTTAATAGGTTCTGCTTTATATAATGAGATAGGATCAACCATCATGTTTCGAGCTTTGTCATAGACTCGAAGAGACCAATTATTAAATACTTTGTGGTTAGCGTCTTCTTCAGAAAAATTTGCATTAATTGTTCCCCACTGTGTATGAAACTGCAACATATCTATTTTAGGATCTAATACAGGTAAGTTACCAAAAGCTTTCTTACAAAAAGAATGTATAGTTCTAAAATTACCAAAGTCTTCTGATTTGTAAGTGTTAAATTTTTTAAGGACTCTATCTACAGCCTCATCAATAGCTTTATTAGTAAAAGAAACATAAACCATTTCCCAAGGCTGCACACCAAGTCTTAAATGTTTTTCTACTATCTTTATTAATCTTGTTGTTTTACCAGTTCCAGGGGGGCCAAAGATCTTAAATGTTTTGGTCAGCGTCTGGGTCGAATCCTGGTAGCTCTCTTTTGAATTTAACATTTCTTTCCTTTATGTCTTCCTGTTCAGGTTTAGGCACTTTCCAAAGTCTAGCTTTGTAACTATTGTGACCTCTTACATACTCTGCACCGTTGTCTATTAATAATTCTTTAACTTCATCACGTTTAAGATTGTTACCATCTTTCTTTAAAAACTTTTTAAATACCTCTGCTCTAAAAAACACAAAGCCATTCTCTTGATAAATATAGTCTGATTGAGTTTGGGTAATATCGTCTGCAACTTGGCTATCATCAAGAAAGTGTCTAAATAAATATTGAAACTCATCTTTATCATCATCAGTAAAGTCATATCCTTCTACATCTGTCTGCATTGATTTAAGATAATTTAACCACATATTAAAACCTTCTTTCTCCATTGTTTTCCAAACAATATCCCAATCAAATAATTCTATTTTAAGTAATTGTTGCTGACAAAGTTGTTGCCCTGTAAGTCTTACTGGTTTTTTATCTATAGTTAAAATGTATTTAGGGGGTTTTGTATTTATCTTTTGAAAGGAATCTACAGTAAAGCTGTAATTGTTTTTACCTATACCAAGTTTACGTTTCATACATAATCCTTGATTACAATACTTTCTAGCTATATCTGTCTGACATTTATAATTGTAATTCTTATCTCCACTTAAACTTTTTATTACAGTGGCTTTTAATTCTGATGCTGGATATGCTTTGTCACCCCAGTTTTTATTTATATCACCAAGTTCGTCCTCCCAAGCACCATCCTTACCGTGTTTCTTGAGCATACAAACCCCAACATTAAACAATGCTTCATTACGATGTCCTTCTCCTACTGGATTCTTTACAAAATTTTGTACACAAGGAGGGTATTCTGCAAACAACTCATCTTCATCTTTATATTCTTCTACTTTTATCTTATAAAATTCTTCAGGTTTAATAACATAAGGCTTAACAGCCTTCTCTAAATCTTCTATCGGTATCGAGTGGCCGTTGTCATCTATTGCATGACGTGTTGTAAGCTTTGCATTATGGTAAGGAAGGTTTAACCAATTACCAATTGTTCCTAACTTAACATTAATTGTTCTTTGCTTTGGAAATATTTCACAATCAGCAAGACCTAATCTACTAGCTAATTCAGTTAATTTATCAATCATATCTGTGGCAGGTATAACACCATCAATATGTAAGAAAATGTGTAGTCCACCCGATTTAGATCGATATGGAAATAAAGGTATTTTTAATTCTCTAATTTTTTTTATTATTGTTAGTGGATTAAATCCTGCGTATTCATCAACATCAATACACCCCCACTTACAGTTATTGTCGTCCATAATAGGAACGACACCTAAACTTAATTCTCCGTTTAAATGTTTTTGGAATAGTTCTAAAGTAACCTCACCCTTTTTAGTTAAGGCTTTGCCTTCAGCTTTACCATCGGACCTACGAGCCCCATTTAGCTCGTAGGTACCGTATGCTGATTTTAATCCGCCAAATAATTGACTAAAAAAATTCAGTGAACTCATTAGAACGGATTCTTAGTTCCAGTTTGTTCTTGTTGGTCTTCTGAAAGGTTAATCTTAGCATTTCCTTTTTTACACGTGTCAAAGAATGCTTGAGAAGAACCTAATAACGTATCGTTAGGAATGTCTTTGTTATGATTAATTTCCCAACCGTACCAAGAACCAAGATTATTTTTTTCTAACACCGTACTCAAAGTATAAATTTGAGACCAAGTTGGTGGTTGAAAGAAACCTTTGGATCCTTTACGTCTCTGAGACAACATCATTGAGTTCCACTTCTTAGACTTTTTAGCCTGAGTTGCTTTCATCACAATAACTGCCGTTTCAGAAGGTTGATCATTCTCATCTACCATCATTACATAGTGATAGTGAGTAGGCTCGATATAATTACCACTTGGTAATCTATCTTTACGATCATCTCCCCTTTTTGTTTTTGTCATTATATCCGAATCAGCTGGATATGAGTTTACAGGTGCTAAAGAATCTTTAGTCCCTCTATCTGCCCATTCCACGTATTCAAATTTAAAGAAACAAGGAACTACATTAAATCCATCTGCTCCATTATAGAGTTTGTTTAAGACAGAATTAAGTACCATTCCTGGTCTTGCGCTACCAATAAACTTCGCATCACCTTGTGTTACTTGAGGCGAGTTATTAGTAATGATTTTTAAAAACGGTAACGATACATCTTTAGATGTAATGTTCTCCGCTCCCGCACCCGCAAACTGTTCTAAGTTTGCAATCATAGGCGCTGCAGCTTCTGCTTTTGTGCTAACTGCTGTTTTGGCTGTTTTTCCGTTTGCCATGTGTTCTCCTTTACTTTTTAGTTGTTAGTTTTGTTCGATTAGCAACATACAATCCAAACATGTCAGAAGGTATGCTACGATTATTTTCCATTTGCTCTCTTACGAATCCTCGAAGAGTTTGCCAATGAATGTCTTGTTTTTGGTCTACGACAAGACCTTGCTTTTCTAACGTTGCTTTTAACTTAACCGCGTCAGAATCTTCACCCTTACCAAACGATACTGATACATTGTTTTTGATCAGATCCCCAAAATTATTATCACGTAACCAACTATAGGCATCGTGTTTTTTATCTTCAGGAATTTTTGCGTAGTAGTAAGGAGAAACTGTAACAGACGAACCATCTTCTAGTTTAATAGAAGAAACTCCTGCTTGTTGCATAAGCGTTGGTACTACTTCTTCAGATAAACGTCTAGCTTCTTCTTGCTCTTCTTTTAAAAGATTTTGAAGATTCTCTACTTTTTTATTCTGTGAAGTTAGCTTTGCACAAGCTTGAGATATTTCTTTTACTTCGTCAGTTTTTATATTTACAGTTGTTAGTTGTTCTAAGTCCATAAATGGCCTCCTATATTTACTTGACTTTATATCTTACTGAGATTATATGTCAACCATCATGTTGAACTTGTTTAACTATAAAACCACACCTTATCAACACCAAAAAACTTGTTTAGAAAAATCTTGGGATAAACCTACATACGCATTTTTTATGGAAATGGGTACAGGGAAAACTAAAGTTGCTATAGATAATATAGGTCTTTTAAGAAGTCATAGAGATGTTACGGGGTTCTTATTCTTGCACCTAAATCAGTATACACTGTTTGGGCTTTTGATGAGATTAAAAAGCATATGTCTCCTGATATTGAATATGAAATATATTCTTGGAATATAGATAAACCTAAAAAATTAACAAAATCTTTAGATGCTAAAGGTAAATTAAAAATATTCTGTATGAATATAGAAGCTTTATCTACAACAAGAGGATTTAAAGGTGCCACAGAATTTTTATACCACCATCCTAACAACATGGCTATTATAGATGAATCTACTACAATTAAAAACCACAAGGCTATTAGAACTAAAAATGTTTTAAAGCTTGCATCTTATTCTAAATACAGACGTATTCTTACAGGATCTCCTGTAACAAAATCTCCTTTAGATTTATACACCCAATGTAATTTTTTAGACGATAAACATCTAGGCTTTTCTAGTTACTATACATTTAGAAACAGATATTGTGTTACTCACAAACTAGATCTTGGTGGAGGTAAATATACAGAAATACCTAAATACTACGTACACATTAATGAATTAGAAGAAAAACTTTCTAAGTTTTCTTATCGTGTAACTAAAGATGAGTGCCTTGATCTACCTAAAAAGCTATATTCAAAAAGATATATTGATATGAATGAAGACCAAGAAAAGTTTTACGAACAACTAAGAATAGCAGCAATTGCTATTATTGAAGATGAAACAGTGTCTTATAATAATAAACTAACTGAAATTATTAGGTTACATCAAGTATGTAATGGTTTTGTTAAAACAAATGACGGAGAACTTAAACAATTTAAGAATCCTAAACTTCATGCTTTAGCTGATATTATAGAAGAAGCTGATGGCAAGATTATTATTTGGGCTACTTACATATACAACATTGAATCTATTATAAAATTCTTACAAGAAAAATACGGCAGACAATCTGTTGTAGCAAACTATGGGTCTGTAGATACTTTAAAAAGAGCACAAGCTATGAAAAGATTTCAAGAAGATCCTACGTGTAGATTCTTTGTAGGTAATCCTTCTACAGGAGGTTTTGGTCTCACTTTGACACAAGCTAAAAATGTTATTTATTTTTCTAATAGCTTTAACTTTGAGGTCAGAAAACAATCTGAAGACAGAGCACATCGATCAGGATTAAAACACCAAGTTCTTTACACAGATCTTATTTGTAAGGGAACAATAGACGAAAGAATAATTTCTTCTCTATCTAGTAAAAATGAACTTGCGATAAAGACTTTAGGGGATAAGTTCAAAGAATGGCTCAAATAACGGCCATAGACCCCTATTTTTTTGCGATTTAAGCTTTAAGNCTTGNTAGGTACTGTAGATAGATATTTGTCGTATCTTGCCCACCATTTATCCTTATAATCCTTCAATTCCTGGCCTTCTATATCAAATTGAAAGTATTGCATGTCTCTAGAACACATTCTGATAGAGGCTACCTCTATTGGTCCGTAGGTTTTTTCATGGGCTAAAGTATACGCGGCTAATTGTGTGAAATAATCTTGAACAGAACTCCACTCTCTTCTTTTTGGTTTATTGGTTTGTTTCCAATCAAACAATGTTACCTTACCATTAGCAACACCAACTAAATCTGTAGCTCCTGCATATCGTTCTGGGTAAGCTAAACTTACTTCATTACCCCATACTTCTTCAATATCTGCACAGTTTTTTAAAATCGTATGAGCCATTTTTCTAGGTCGATTACCTTTTTCAGATAAATTTAAATACCCTTGTCCTTCGATATATTTCTCTATAACAAGGTGCATTTCTGTTCCTACAGTAGAGGCCTCGTTCTTAATACGATCTGCTTCTTTTTCTCCCTTTTGCTTTTTCCATCTTTCTAACGCTTCGATAGATTCTTGGTCTTTTGTCGCTCCTAAAATTGTAGTTACACTTGGCAGTTTTGTACCATCAACAGCATATAAACGTTTGCCTGTTATAGGATCTTCTGCTCTAGAATATTTTTTATATTGGTATTTATTTATGGATTTAAAATCAGATAATTTAAATGAATTTTCTTCTTCGGTAAATTTCATACCGCACCTTACTACATATTGTTTGAAAGTACAGCTAAAAGTATAGCCCCTAAACCACCTATTATCCACTTCTCAAGTCTAGCAATCCTTGCTTCCATTTTGTCGATTCGTTCAAATGTCTGCTTTTGCATTATACGACAAATTTTTTCGTGATATTCAATCTTTTGTAATGCAGATTTTTTAACCATTGAGTACCTCATCTGCTTGTGCATAAGCGTCTTCAACAAGACCACCTTTATTAAATTGTTTAGCAGCTACAGCTTGGCCTAAGGAATCTTGTGGAAATAACGAGGCATATTGTTGTGCATTTAGTCCAGTGGCCTGTGGTGTTTGTCCTGTAGCCATTGTCATAGGTTCAGTTGGTGTGGGTTGTGAAGCCATTTGTTGAGGCTCTGTAGATTGAGGAACTTGTCCATCATACACTTGATCAAATTGTTGATCGCTAAGTGCTATTAAATTAGATCCTTGCAAATACTGTTCCCCTATTTGTTGTGCTTCAGTAGATAAATTTTTAGCCGTATCAAACTCAGGGTATATTCTATCTCTTGTAAATTTAGGCATACTACCAAAATCATAACTATTACTTAAAGGTAAGTTAGGATCTAGACTTTCAATTTTTTGTCTTATTTCTTCAAAGTCAATTTTATTAGGATCAACTCTAAACTCATCGCCTTCAGCTTCCATTAAACTATTTATAAATCTAACAAAAGTTGCAGATGCTCTTGGAGTATTTTGAGGACTTAATTGATAAACACCTTTTTGATCTGTCATAAATCTTTGATACTTATTCATTTCCATTAGATTCTCAGCTACGTTTGGATTAGTAAGAACACTTCCTAACATTCTAGATCCTAAAATTAATTTAATTGTATTACCAAAACCAAAGGCAGCGGCTGTTGCTCCAGCAGCTAATCCACCTCCTTGACCTGCTCTTAATGTAATAGCTCTTTGTACAAAAGTAGAAGGATCTCTGTAATCAACGGTGTCTAAAGCTCGTTTAACAGTTATAATATCATCCATTCTTTGAAGTGCTTTTGCTCCTGGTGCTCCTCCGCCAAACATTTCTCTAATTTTATCTCTACCTTGTTTATTATCTATACCAATATTTTTTACAAATTTTTCAATATCTAATACACCAAAGTTGTGACTTCTTATAATTCCATCATTAAGATTGGCTATATCAGATTGTGTAAATACTCTTGCATCTATTTCTGTAACATCTAAAACTTCATTTGTTTTTGTTTTAGCTCTAATTCTTTGTTCTGTTAAAGGTCCATTTGAAAAGGTCTTTTTGATACAAAACCTTCTTTAGCTGCTTTTGCGGCAGCAGCTTGTGTAGATATAGATCTAAAATCTCTTAATGGATTTGTTGTAGCATTGTTCCAAGAATCCCAGAAAAACTCTCTAACATATCTGTCATATACTGCTTGAGATTCTTTACTTCTAGGTATTTGAACAGTTCTTTTTAATTTACCATTTTCATCTAACACTTTGTAAGAAGAATCAGTAACACCTAATATTTGTTTTAATTGTCTTATACCATCAGGGCTGTCACTAGCCATAACTCTTCTTATAACTTTATCAAATACTTCATCAGGATAGATAGAAGACGTTCCTATCATTTCAATTCCCTTGTCTGCAAAAAGTTTATTGTCTGCTTGTCTTAACTGAGTAGCTACCTTGTTTTTTTGAAAAGGTCTTAATACTAATGAGTAATATGTGTTAGCTTCTTTTAAAGCAGTGAAGGCTGTGTTACCTGCTCTTACTTGTTTATCAAGAAAAGCTTCTGCAGCTTCAGGGCCTTCTTCTTTTAAGACTTGATCATATTGATTTTTAAATACATTTTCTTTTAAATTTGCTCTCCCTGTTACTGTTTGAAGACTATTTAAATCATTTTCCATAGCGTTTCTTACTATTAACAATTGGTTTTTAACATTGTTATACTTACTCCCTGTGTAAGCAGCAGTTTGCATTCTTGAAAGACCCTGCCAGTCACTTATTCTAATAAATTCTTTATTCTGTGTAATATCATTTAAGTATTTAATGTATTGAACCATTGGATCATCTACTTCTGTAAGTTCTCTAGCTCCTTTTTCTAAACCATTAAACAAGTATTGATCTGCAGGATATTGTTCTTTTAATCCTTGTATTAATTTTTCCGTTTCTTGTTTTATAGATTGTGTTGGAATAAATGCAGGGTTGCCTATTTCATCATATACTTTTTTAACGTGACCATACTCTTGGTTAATAGTTTGCAATACTCTTTTCCATTCTGCTCTCATTTGATTAATACCAGCATAATTCATTAAACTAATATTACTTGCAGGAGCCATATTTAAATTGTCTACTGTTTTTAAAAACTCTTCATTAGTTAATCTTAAGTTAAGATCTTTATTTACTTTAGCTAAAGGTCCACTAACAAGGGGGTAAACACCAATTGTACTAAAGAATTTTTTAAAGAAATTTTGAAAAGAATTTTCTCCAGGTATTAACGAAGCTATACTTGGTTTCATTCCAGTTCTTTCATAAGCTTTTGCAATATCTTTTGATTGTTGGCTATTTAAACCTAAAGTATTTTTTAATCCTTCTTTCCCTGCATATTTTACAAGAGGTATTAAAGCTGTTGCTCCACCAGCCCAAAGAAGATCATTGTATGCTTCTGTTAAACCGTTAAAAAATATTCTATCTGCAACAGGTAGTTTTCTAATATCATTATCTGTAAGGTTAGCTAAATCTTGAGANGTTGCACCAACAAAATCAGAGCCTAGATTAGCTATTTCATATGCAGTTGAGCCAGCAAAAGCACCTCCAGCACCTCCTAATGTACTTTTTGCAAAAGTTTCTAAAGGTTGTGAAGCACCATATCCTGGTTGAAATTTTAATCCCGTTTTTGTTTTAGCAAAACCTCCTCCAAGTTTAGTAAAAAAATCAATTGTGTTATCTACCATTCCTCCTAAATTACTTAAAGCTCTAATGGGTAAACCTGCTGCTCCTTTAATCTTAGGAAGTTTTTTTAATTTATCTCCTAAAACTGTAAATCTTTTTTTATATATTTCACCCATTGAATTAAAACGAGTGTCTACTCCGTAAACATCTTTAAACCCTGCTTTTTGATAATGCGTCTAACAATTTAGGTAAGTCTTTATAATAAGGAACAAAAGAACCTGCAGCTGAACCTGCTAAAACAAGATCTCCTCTAGTTATTCCTGTAGAAGATTTAAGAGGCTCTAATCTTTTTTCTTTGTCTTTACCAACTGAAAGAGCACCAAGACTAATTAATCTTTCGTAATCTTTTGCGCTGTCATAACCTGTAAGCTCTCCAGATTTGAAAGCTTGGTCTAATGCTTGAAGTTGTTCAGGAGCTAATTTTCTTGTATCAACTCTATTCTCATCAATAGCTTTTTGTAAAGTTTTGATGTCGGCCATTAACTACCTCCAGCTATTGGTATTGTGCCTAAAACTTCATCTCTGCTTTGTTTATTACTAGCTTTTTGTGAAGCAAGAACTTTATTAAATTGAGTTTCGTACATTTCTTTTACTCCAGGGACAGTGTCAATATAATACTGCATACCATCCTCAGTTCCTCCAGCATTTCTATATTTCATAGCATCTGCTTGTGCTTTAGCTGTAAATTCTTCCTGCAGTCTTTTGTAGTTTTGATAAACGTTTCTTTCTGATCCAAAGAATTTAAGAATTTCTGTTCGTTTAGCGGCATTCTCAATATCTTTTTGAGTTAATCTATCTTCTGATTTATTAGCATTAGCAACAATATATTTCATACGTTGTTCAATTAAAGCTAATCTTGAATATCTTTCTAGTTCAGCGTCTGTTGGACGACCAAAAAAACCTGATTTACTTTTCTTATATAATTCTTTACCTCTCTTTTTAAGTGTTTCATCATTTATAGAGTTTTGATACTCTTCTATTAGTTTTTTCTTAGTATCGTCACTATCTAAAGTATTTTTGTTTATTAAGCTAATAATCTCCGTGTCAAAACTACCCCCTTGTTCTAAACCATTCATTCCAAAAGCTTGAGAAACAGTCCCCATTGCATCTTCTTTAGTTAAACTGAACGCAGCTTTAAGAGTACCATCCTGAGGTAAAATCTCTAACACTTGATTTATCATGTTTTGACCTCTTTTTAATTCTTCTAAATTAGC
>JGI24006J15134_10001968_pt1 | contig 11555 bp, 7 predicted proteins | sample LinPmetageLP53_FD_15134 | JGI IMG/M metagenome (IMG submission 15134) | reverse complement strand
GCAGACCCCGTTCCAAATAGAGTTGTAACACTACCAAGTGTTTTGTTAGTCAAAGTTTGTGTTCCTGTTAATGTAACATCACCCGCACTAATAGTAGCGAAACTTAGAGTTCCACTTCCATTAGTTTGAATGACTTGATTTGCAGAACCATCTGTTATTGGTAAATCATAATTATCGTTAATTCTAACTGCCGCATTTCCTGAATTACCGCCCCAAATATTTAGTTTATCTGAACCATCAGTATGAATCTTGTATGTTGAACTATTTATCTTCAAACCTGTGCTGGCGAAAGTAGTCTTAATAGAGCCACCATGAATGAATGAAAAACCATCACCACCATTATGAGTAATACCTGTATTTGTATCTCCTGTAAAACTCAAAGCAGGGGTTGTTGAATAAGCAGATGCTAATCGAATTGTAGGGTCTGTCAAAGTTTTATTTGTGAGAGTTTGTGTTCCTGAAAGTGTAGCAACCGTTGAATCTATGTTCATGGTTAGTGTTTCATTTGATGCTTGATTGGTTGTAAAATCTCCACCACCTGTCAGCCCTGTTCCAGCCGATACTGTGATTGTAGAATTGTTTGTTGTTCCACCTGAACCATTACTGATATCTGTGATGATTCCTCTTGCATCAACTGTTACATTTGTGTTCGTATATGACCCAGCAGATACACTACTTTGATTTGGAATACTGAGAGTTGCACTTCCACTTGATGCACCACCTGCTAAACCTGCCCCAGCAACCACAGCAGTAATGTCTCCTGAACCTGAACCAAATGGTAGGTTTGAAATCAATACTTTCTTTGTTGAGTTATCTGTTGAATCAACAATCGAAACATAGTCTGATGTCGAGGCTTCTGCACCCAATGCTGAGAGTTCGTGAAGGTCAAGTGCTAATGATACAGAACCGCTTGTTCCACCGCCTGATAAACCAAGCCCTGCTGTAATTGCTGTGATGTCTCCAACTTCCATTGTAGTCCAAGAGAAAGTTCCATCTCCATCTGATGTTAATGCCTGACCTGAACTACCGTTACCTGAGACATTCAATTGTAATGCACCAATACCATTGTCTGCTACACCTAATGATACAGAACCCGAAGTTCCACCACCACTCAAAGATTGACCAGCAGTTACGCCTGTAATATCTCCAACATTTGTTGTATATCCTGAGTCATTAGTCCATTGAGAAATTAATCCTGTCTTGTTGCTTAATGCACTCGCACTTACTTCTGATACTAATGTTGAGTTTGCACCTTTTGGTAACAACATAGTGTTGGTAACAAATGCTGAATGTGGCTGGGCTTTCAATGTCTGACCATGACTGTTCTGACTACAATTTAGAACAACTGCACCACTACTACTTCCACCACCTTTAATTTCTAATATCTTTGTAGCACTATCAACTACTAAATTACCACTTGCAGTTGTTATTGTTCCACCTAATATTGGTGATGTTATTGTTTTGTTTGTCAAAGTCTCAGTTCCGGTAATTGTTGCATAACCTGAGTTGTTAGTCCATTGAGAAATGTTCCCTGACTTATTGGTAAAGGTCTGAGTATTGGATGCTGTGGTTGTTCCTGTGTTTGTTGTATATCCGTATGATAATATCTTATCTTGAATAGAAGCAGAAGTCATCAATGTTGTATCAACATCGGTGAAGGATTCGCTACTCAATTGAATTGCTGTTGGTGCTATGTTTGAGAATGCAACAGATGATAATATTGCTAGAGAACCAAGACCGAGATTTGTTCTTGCACTACCAGCAGATGTTGCACCTGTTCCACCATCTGAAATTGCTAGTGTTCCTGTGATTGAAGATGCACCTAAATTAATTGCTAATTCCGTTGACTCGATTACTAAACCACCATTGGATTTTAGGTCGGTGCTGAATGTAGTTCCTGAAAGGTCAAGACCATCACCAGCAGAATAAGTTGTATCAGTTCCGGTTGCATTGATTGTAACTGTTGAACCGGACAAAGATGTAGTTACACCTGTTCCACCTGCAACAGTAAAAGTTCCTGATGTTGTGATTGCTGTCGAACCACTATCACCTGCAAGTCCAACTGATGTAACTGTTCCTGTATTTGTTGTGAATCCTGAATCATTATTGAATCCTGAAATATTGACATTTGCTTTTGTTATTTTCTTCTGAGCATTTCCCGTATCTACGACAACAAAGAAATCACCATCAGCATTCGATGTTGATGTTGTCAATTCGGATAGGTCAAGAGCAATGGTTGGATTACCCGAAACACCACTACCATTAGTGATATCAATTCCAACTCCTTCTGCTATTGTTCTACCACCGAGTAAGTTTCCGTTTGAGTCTGCATACACTATTCCATTTGTTGCACCGGATTGTTGAATTGAACCAACAATCAAATCTGCATTTGCATATCCACCGTTTGTTGGGTCAACAGTTGTTGCCGAACTCAAATCTTGTGTTGTTGTGAATAGTCTAAACTTCCCAGCACTCGCATCTCGGAGAAGTCCTGAATAATATGTGTTGGTGTCAACATATTTTCCGATGATTCCCAAATCAACACTATTTGCTGAATTGTTATCTCCAACAACAACCATTGGGTCATCAACACTTAGGGTCTGAGTATTGATTGTTGTAGTAGTTCCATTCACAGTAAGGTCAGAAGAAATTATTACACTTCCACCAACATTCAAAGTGCTACCATTGTAAGTCAAACCTGACTCAGCATTTATCGAATCTGCACCTGATGCAGTTAGGATTCTATTGTCAACTCCATTAGCCATAAAGTCGGAGACATCAACGCTGAAAGTAGTTCCAGCCAAATCTAATCCTGAACCAGCAGAATAGTTGGTGTCCGTAGAAGCGATTGTAAGCGTGTCTGAACCAGCATTGGTAGTAAGAGACACATTACTTCCAGCAATGAATGTAAGGGTGTCTGTATTGCTGTCTGCGACTATATCTGACTGACCTGCTACTGCTAATGTCTTGAATATGTTTTGAGTCGAACCTTTGTCGAGATTTGAGAATGTAGTTCCTGTCAATCCAATACCTGTTCCAGCAGAATAAGTTGTATTAGTTCCAGCGATTGTAATCGTATCTGTTCCAGCATTAGTAGTCAATGTGATATTACTACCTTCTGCAAGTGTCAAAATATCTGAATTGCTGTCTGCTACAATATTGTCTTGACCACTAATTACGACTGTCTTGAATATGTTCTGAGAAGAACCCAAATCAGTATTAGTGAAAGTAACATTTCCTGTTCCACTCGATACTGAAACTCCTGTTGATGCAACCGCAGAAGTAACACCTGTATTCGCAATTGTTACCGCCCCTGTTCCACCTGATACTGATATGCCTGAACCAGCCACATTTGATGTAACTCCTGTGTTAGAAATTGTTACAGCACCCGTTGCCCCTGAAACAGATATTCCTGTTCCTGAAACATTTGATGTAACTCCTGTATTTGTGAGTGTGATTGAGCCATTGGTTGTTAGTGGACTTCCTGATACAGATAGACCACCACCACTTGTTATTCCAACGCTGGATAAACGGCTTTGGAATGTTGACCAATCTGAACTGCTCAGGAATCCATTCGTGGTTGCATCTGATTGAGCGATTGATATGGCTGGGGTTGTTCCACCTGACGATACTGATATAGGACTTGAACCCGATACATTTGTAACAGTTCCAGCAGTTCCAGCAAAGGTAATTGTATCTCCTGTTTCTGAGATAGTTATATTGCTTCCAGCCGCCAATGTTATTGAGTCTGTTCCACTACCTGAACCACCTGCCGTCAAGTCAATTTTTGCATTGCTTCCAGCAGTTGAAGTTGCTAGAGAATATGTCGTATCATCTGATGCTAAAGTTAGAATCGAATCTGATGTTCTTGTAACAGTTGTATTTGTTCCGCCAACTATTGAGATATCATCAGTCGAAGCATCTGAACCCAACAGTCTCAGACTTGTAGTGCCTGTTGGTATCAACACCCCATAAGTTATGTTCGTGGATGTGATTGTCAATTCTGTTCCTGATGTTCTAGTAATCGAAGTTGCACCTGCACCTGTCAAAGTTACATTATCTGTTGAACCATCTGAACCTGACAATCTGAGATTTGTTGATGATGCTGGAACTGCTAAATCGTAAGTTGTATTTGCATCGGTTGAAGTTACATTTTCCCACTTACCTGATGTGGTATTATATTGTAGAGTTTGAGTGTTGAGAAGATTAGTAATATTGACATCAGTTAGTTCTGTTAATTGACTTACACCTGAACCACCTTTTGTTAGAAACCAAGTGTTAGTTGCTGTCTTGTGTATTTCTCCACTTTCTTTAGAATCAACATTAGGTTCGATAGAAGTTAAAGTTACTCCGGTATCTGCAACCAAAGTAACAACACCAGCACCCAAATTGATGAATGGGATTCGTGTCAAACTGACAGGATATCCGACATTTGCATTTGTTGGAATTGTGATAGTAATTGCAGATGCAGAATTGAATCTGAGAATCTTCCCTTCGTCAGCCCTGACCAAAGTATAGTTGCCTGTAATATCTGAAACAGGTCGGACATCAACAGCCCTTCCACCAACAGTCGAACCATCACCTACGAACAAAGATTGGCTAGTCGTATCTTTGACTAATTGTTCAGCATCTAGTGATACAGATATTCTTTCTGTTTGTGTGCCGGAAATAAGATTTTCATTATTTGTTCTAGGCATACGCTATCACCAATAAAGACACCAGCATTGAAAGGGGTTATTGGCTGTATCTAATTATTCCAAACTTCCCAACATTCACCATCAGGATGAATGAACTCCAAAACTATCGGATGTTTTTTTGTTTTTGAATCGTTAGATAATGGTGAAACTAAACATTCCATAAATCTCAATGGGTCTTTGCATCCATTGCCTTTTACCCTGATTGTTTTTTCATCAAGATGCATTATCCATTCGTTTTCTATTTCAACTAAACTTCCTATCTCTTTCATATCTTTGTCAAAGCCAACCAAGTATGTTGCATCTCTAATTATTGTAGTCCAAGATATCATCAAATCAACAACCCAATTTTCTTAGCAATCCAATTCCAAAATCTGTTGAATCCTTCGTAAGAAACACCATCCAAATCTTTCAACTCCATTCCTCAGAAAATGTGGAGTTATCGAAATCATCCATGTTGAGTTCAACAGGCGTTTCAATTCCATGTTCAATTTTCTGAAAAATATCCTCAATCAAAACTAATGGATTGTAATTACATCCATGACCAACTCTAACTCTTCCATGACCATCATAACCTGAGAATGAAAACTTCCAATGTGAAGAACCTGTTCTGACTTGAACTAATTCAAATCCTGATTCATCATGTCCTATCAGAACATGACTATCCATCATATCAACAGACCATACGATTTGTCTCACAATGAACCCTGATGTGTTCCGGCTATTGAGGATTGTCAGAATATGTTGTGAATAAATTGATTTCAATATGGTCAGATAACAGTCAGAACGATATTAGTCATATTTGTATCAATAGAACCAATCTGAGCCACTTGATTGTATTTTAGGTTAAACTATACCCCTGAATAATTTGATGGCCTCTATTCGCTTTTACGGCTATCAGAAGTAGCAACCTTTCCATTTATCTTCATAGGATTTTCAAATGTTGTAAAAGAACCATCAGATTGTTTCTTAGGTGAACCATTAATTTCTCTATCTGCTGTGATTAGATTTTCAACAACTTGACCTGCTGACATTCCAAGTTTTTTCCAAGCCTGAATATACTTGACTGAATCGGGTGAAAGCATAACTGTAATCTGTTGTTTGTTTTGTCTTTGTTTTTGTGTAACTCCAACTGCTTTCTCAGCATCAGACAAAGTATAGTCTGACTTGATTGAAAATGCTTTTGTGAATCTTTCATTGCCGTGATGATTAGTTCCGTTTCTTCCCAAGATTTCTGTAACTATAATATCATCATAATCTCTTGCTAACTGACTCAAGATGTAAGCAACCTGTTTTGTTGTTTTCCCTCTCATTGAAATTGGTAACTTAGAATCATTCTGAATATACGCAACAATTTCACTTGGCCTCATTGGTTGAGAATGATGTTCATTCCCTGTGAAAATTGCTCTTACTATTGCTTGTCTCAAACTCTTTGTAATTCTTTTACTCATTCTTCTTCAACTCCTTCTTCATTTACTAAATGTGGAAACTCAATTTGCCCTTTTTTACACAGGGGGCATTCTGCTTGGGATTTCCGGTTGCTACCCTTGCCTATAACCTTGACCTTTACATTGCATACAGGACACCTGAAAACGTCAGAATACATCACATATTCACCATCGGTCAAATCTATTATTTGGCTTGGTCTATTATCCTTCCAAGTTGGAATAAATGTAGTCTTAGAAGTTTTGACTTTAGTAGTAGTTGAAACTGTATGCGTATCAATAACTCTCTCGGCTTGATGTGTTAATTCATTCATCAAATCTAGCATAGCATATTTGTTGTAATTATCATTTGTTAGCCTCAACATCTTCTCAATCAGATTTCCACCGACATACAAATCGGTGTTCGGAATCAAATCATAAACTAGATTATCTCCAAGAATTGCTTCTCCAATTTCTATTGTTATCTCTCTATTATGGTTCACACCTTCATGTTGAGATATATCCCACTTAGAATGAATGAAATCTCCAAACTTAAGTTCGTCAGCAAATATTAATCGGTCAAACACACTTCCGCCTTTACTATTTTTAGGCTGACCTTCAATTGAATCAATATTCACAACAAATAATTCATTCACCCATCCATGATTCTTTGATTTAGCGGAACATAATTTAGATACAAAAACATCTTCTGCATGAGGATAATTAACTTCCTCAATTCTGTTCTCAAATGGAAACTTTGCTGTTCCATTTAACAATGGTGCAAGGATGACATTTTTTCCATCATTATGTAAGACCATGAAAGACAAAAGACTTCTTCTGAAATATGGTTGTTCACCATCAAAATCATTCTTATCACTTTGCACAGTAATTTTTATTTTTTCAGCAGGGGTTATGATTAATTCCGAATCATCATTTGCTCGACCATCTTTAGTAGAATCCCCTGCTGATGAAATGCCGCTAATATAATGCAACCAATCAGCACAAGTTTTGATTTCTTTTTCTGACATATATCTTCCAAGATTCTCCCATACTTCATGTATCACAGCACTATCTTTTAGTTGCACTTTTGGATTCAAACTTGAATTAGCCCAATATACTCTAGGGCTAGTTGTATGCATTCTTGTTGATGTTCTAAAAAATAATTCATTAGGCGTAAAAGTCGGCCTATCAATTTGGTCATACTCAACCCATTGTCTGTAATCGTAATCTGTTTCTATTGCCCTTCTCATATCAATATCTCCTTTACCGTTTCCTGACCCTCAGACCTATGCTCTAGGCACGATACGCTTCAACATAGGGCGAAGCACCGTCATGGCTTCTCTTGCTATCTGAGACTCATCTGAGATAGTAATAGCGTTAGGGTAAAACCTAGATGTATCTTGACCAGCGATTCCAATACCAAGCAGACCGATTTTCTTGTTTGCATTTTCTGTTACATGAATCAAATGTTCTTCGTCAGTAAAACCTGCTGGTGAAGAACCTGCTGGCTGACCATCTGAGATAACAATTAGAAGGCGACTACCATTCATTGTAGCAAGTCTATCTAAGCACCATTGAACAGCATATCCATCTGCATTTGCTGAACCTGTAAATGGTGCGGCTATACACGCTTTGTCAAGAGTTGAAGTTCCAGCACTTGAGAAGGATTTTCTAACTCTCATGGTTGTTCCATAATGGGTGTTGAAGTCAACAACTTCGTAGTTCATTCCGATGTTGCGGAAAACTTCTGAGAAAACAACTGCCGCATTGGAAGCATCTGATGCTCGACTACCACTTCTCATTGAGCCTGATGCATCAATTAGAATGATAGCATTTCCTGTAACATTTTTAGGTTCAACTTTCTTTCTGTAAACTTTGTCAATCTTGTGGACTTTAGCATTACCTAATTTGTATGCCCTTCGTGGATTTAGACGGCCACTTTTTTGTTCTGTCTCCCATGATGGGTCTTGACCCTTCAATCTTCTTTTCATCTCGTTAGTAATCCTCTTGATTACTCTCTTTTGTTGTGTTGCTACACGGTTGTATGTGCTTGCATGATACATGATATTATCTTCTCTATTTCTAAAGTCTTTAGCAGTAGCGACTACTTCTATTTGATGACCACATTCTGTAACCATGCTGTAAGAATCTTCTTCGACAGTTTTACCTTTGATTTCTGTAACATCTTTCACCACTTGTTTTGTTGCAGATGTTTCTATCCCATTATCCATGTCTAAAGCCGTTTCTTCTATCTCGGCTACATCACTATCAACTGAGTCAAGTAAGTCAGCCCACGCCTCTTCAAACGTGCCTGTTTCACCAACGCCACCAACGCCACCATCATCTGAATCTGAATCTGAATCTGAATCTGAATCTGAATCTGAATCTGAATCTGAATCTGAGTCTGAATCTGAATCTCCATCTGCATCTCCATCTGAATCTGAATCCCCATCAGTTTCAGCACCTTCTGAATCTGCATCTCCTGTCATTGGTTCTGAGTCTGAATCTGAATCTTCTCCACCTTCTCCACCAGCACCTTCTGAATCTGATTCTTCATCTGAATCTTCTCCATCACTACCAGCACCTTCTGAGTCTGAATCTGAACCTTCTGATTCTGAATCTCCAAGTGTGGATTCTGAATCATCTGAATCTGAATCATCTGAATCTGAATCGTCTGATTTCTTCTCTTCTTTTGGTTCTGCTTTTTCTGCTTCTTTCATGTCCTTGAATCTGTTAGAACTGACTTGTTCAGGATTGCGACCTTGAGACTCTTGTTGTTCTGATGCTTCCTCGACTTGTTGCTGAGATAAGTCATCTGATGACATTCCTGTGGATGGGTCATGTTCGTCAGGGAATGCTTCTCTAAACGATTTGATTAATCTCTTTGCTTGGTCTATCACAGCAGATGTATGTCTTTGCTTGATTGCATTGTTTAGTAATGCTCTATTAGCATCCATGAAGTCAANAANTTCGGGTGTTGTAAACCAATGTGGTTCGTGAACAATTGCTTCGGTCATCATAGCAACCATTGCTTGCTCTTTCAAAGNTGAATCATCAGTTGTGTTTTCTTTGTGTCTTTGCATGAAAACTTCGTGAGTAAATTGCATCCTCTTTCTGCTACCCTTCCAATCCTGACCGAATAGGTGATTGATTCTAGCATCTTCTAGCATATTTACAAACTTGTGTAGTAGTGGGTCGCAAGTTCCTTTTTGTGTTGGCTTGACGCATTTTCGACTCCATGCGACAAAATCCGTATAGCGATGATGAGCATTTTCATGTGCTAAGATTGCTTCTTGCATAATTTGATTGTAAGATGGATTGTCGTGCATTGTCTGAGGAATCCAAATTATTTTTCCATTGGTGCAAGCCTTCCCAGCAGGGTCAATCACTACTCTCTCGACCTTAGAACCGAAGCCTGTTAATTCTCCTGACATGACTTTTGAGACTCTATGGAATCTAGCGGCTTTTACTGCATTTCTTGACTTTGTTGTGGCTTCGGCTGTGTTGTTCATATCCCTACGGGGTTAGTTTCCGCTATTAAGCCGTTCTATGTGGTGGAATGTTTTAGTCAGACTTTACCACCTTTACCAAACCTATCATTCTTCCTGAATGGAACAGGCTTGCTGTAAGCCGTTCTTAGGGTCAATAAATAGTTCTTCAAAACCCTAGATAATCCAGCATAATTCCAAGATTCAGATTGCATCTTTATTCCTGTGATTAAGTCATCTGTATTTACATGATTATATTCAGCCATTTGAATCAGACTTGAGGGGTGATTATTCATTTTATTTCCATGATATTTTCCTGATAATATCGCTTGATTCTCTTCGACTCCAAACAAATCTTTTGTTCTAACTTCTTCTTCACATCTAAATCCATTTGGAGATGTCAGAAGATTGAGTTCAGCACTTCTCCAAGTTGGAGATATCTCAGAAATATATTTCAGATGTTCATCATCAAAATCATTTGATTTGGATTTCAAAAAACCGAACAGATTTTCCTTAGAAGGTCTGTTGACTTCAACAAGTAAACTAATCTTCCTGAGATTGAACGGAACAGATTTCAGATTGATGACAATTATTATCATTGGAGATAATTTCTGACTTGAAAAATCTGATACTATTTTCCAATGTTTTTTTGATAGAGAATCAGCATCATCAACAATCGCTATTCTCGATAATCCTGAAAGACTCAATGCTGTTACTTTTGAGAAAGGATATTTACCATTCAAGTCCGATATGAATTGGGGTTCAAAACCTGAGTTTGTTGAGTATGATTTTGACAGGGTAGTTTTTCCAACTCCTGATTCTCCATGAATGATTATCGTGTTCATGTTAGATTTGTTTTTCATTGACCAATTATCTAACAAAGATTTCATTGGTTGATAGATTGATTTTATTCCAATCATTTCCAGCCCATCAATGTAGTCTGATTTCTTAGATGTTCATTTGTCATATTTGGATTTCTGATATCTGTTGCTTGTGATATTGCAGATAGTATAGATTCCAATTTTTCAATCCTGAGATTTAATTGTTGGATTTGTAATCTCATATCTTCAATTTCGTGCTGTGCATTTCTCTCATTCTGATTACTCATATCAAAGCCTGATATTCCCACCTTTATCAATATCGTAGTTAGAAGCATTTACGAATCTGACTATTCTGATACCAATAGAGACAATCTGAGCCATTTGTTAGATTGTCAGGACTCAGATTACCACCGATATCAAAACGTGGCCTTAGAATCTCTCTATCGGCATATGTTGAGGCCAACATCTAATATTCTAACTCACGTCAGAAAAAAATTGAGAAAAAATCAGATATTGAAAATAAAAAAAAGGGAGACAACCGAAGTTGCCCCCCAATTTTTTTTTCGTCTGTTATTTTTCGCTTGATATCACATCCTTAATTTTTATTTTCTAATCTCCAATTTATTCCTTAAGCCAAATCCTCGATGTTTGCTCTTGCTAGGATTTTAACTTCTTCAACGTCATCAACGTCAAACAATGGGTAAACAACTGTATCAAGAGTTTGTTGCATATTGTAAACAGATAATGTCTCCATCATAGTTACAAGTGTTCTTGTTCCTAAGTCAGTTGGTTCTGAAAATGTCATTGATTCGTTTGCCTTTCTAACATTGCGAGCGAACTGAACAATTTCTGTTGCCGCATCTACATTGAAATTACTTGATTGTTCTTGGATAACTTGTATCTCTAAATCACGGCCAAGATAGTCGAAGTCTAATGTGTGAGTAAACCTACTTCGTGTTGCATTGTTTAGTGGTGAAGTTCCAGCATAGTTTGGATTCATGGATGCTATAATTCTAAAGTCAGGATGAGCGTGAAGGACTTCTGCACCTGATGCACTTCCTTTCTGATTTATGACCATATGACCAGCATCTAAAACATCGTTTAATTGACTTAGAACTGCTGGCTTGA
>JGI24006J15134_10001966_pt1 | contig 11561 bp, 18 predicted proteins | sample LinPmetageLP53_FD_15134 | JGI IMG/M metagenome (IMG submission 15134) | reverse complement strand
AGTTCTATACGATAATGAAGTTTTAACCTGTAATAGTCGGCTTCTGTTAATTTCCCGTACATCATTGTCGGGCGTGTGTCGGCTTCCGATTTCTTAATTTTGATTAGTGTCGATATAATCGAATCTAATTCCGCCATCTCGAAATGATCAAGCCATCTATGGATATTATCTAATACCATAATTTTTTCTCCTTTTGGAAAATTGGGGATTGAGTGAAGGCAATCCCCGAACCCTTATTTTATGTAAGTTACAAAATCATATATTCCTATGATTGAAATGAACCCACAAAGTACGCAAACCAAAGTTGCAAGTAATGAGAAAAATATCCCATCAGTTGTTAGCCACATAGTGCGAAGGATTGGCGCGAGTGCCAAGAATCCAACCAATGCAATTATTTGGAAAGCTATCATTATAGTAGTCATAATATTAACCTCTATATTGTGGCGCACCAATTTGGTGGTGCGCCTTACCATTTATGAAAGGATTATATTTGAGCCTATCAAGATCAACCCGATAGTGTTGCCTATAATATAAACCATTTCACGATTCTTTTTGATTCTCAATTGTTCGACAGTATCAGAATCAGAGCCTAAACCTTTATTAAATTTAAGTTGAGTCTTGCGAAATACCCAAGAATCTTCTTTATAATAAAAGATGGCGGTGATTTGATAACATACCAAACCGAACCAAAGACCAACCCAGTAGGATATCATTGGTAATCCTATCAGAGCAAGGACGCTTGAACCTTGAACCAAAACCAAACCAACATACCTAATGAGTTGGTAAAAATGAAGTTTTGCTTTCTTAGCTTTCTCTATCTCACTTAACATCTTCGCGCGTCTATTCGCTCTTAGTTGTTGAAGTTTGATCCGTCTTATATATTTGTTTTTAATGTCCATATATAATTCCTATATTGTGGGGATTGTTGAAAGGCAATCCCCGAACCTTTATTATCTTAACCTTTAAGCAAGGATTCGATAATTTCCAAATTTGGAATAGTTGTTTTATCTTTAAGATTATTTCTATTCCAATCAAGATTTTTCTCAGAGGATAAAGCTTCGATTGCTCTAACAATATCTTCTTTGGTTCGTCTTGTTTTCTTTGGTGTTTTATTTGATGCTGTAAGTTGCATAATAAAATCTCCATATTTTGCGGTGGTCATATGACGCGCCAACGCTTCGCGCTTGTTTTGTTTTGATTTGCTTTACAGGTCGTTAATGCTGTATTGCTAGGATAATCTTTGTCCGCAGTTGTCGCGGGATTTCCTCTTGGTGTATCGCTTTCCGTCTTTCGAGTGCGCTTAATATTTCAATCAAGTGGTATCAAAAACTCTTTTCTTTCATATCCGTATTGAGATTAATTTGTAGTCTGTCATAACCTAAACCATATATAAAAGTATACCCTATTGCCCTATAGTGTAAATAATTATCGGCTGTTCCTAGAGCCTATATTGTAAGGGCTACAACCCGCTGTATATAAGGCTTACAGGGCAAGGGTTTAGAGTAGCCCAAAAATAATTTCTAGCTGTCTAATTTTTACCCAATTTTGCGCAAAAGTTTTTCAAGTGTTGCGCAAATCATGCGCATAAATGTTTTAACAGCTCACAATTTGTGAGCTGTCGTATGCCCTGTATCCCTTACCCCGTATAGCCTGTAGAGATGTCAAGATATATTTGAAATATATTTTACGAAATGTCTTGACAAGGGCGGTTATATGACCTAGAATTTTTTCTACCTCAGGACACCCCAACACGCGCTACTTGGGATTTTTGAAGAAATGAAAAGACCCGTTCAACTGGGTCATAATGACACTCTTTGAAAAAAATTTCAAAAAAATACTAACATTGGAAAAATATATCTTGACAACTATGTCTGATTTTGTTATAATAGTCCCATGAGTAAAAAAATCGTAACAAAAATGAGTCCCGAAGGACTAGAGATAGCAAACAGTTATCTTGAACACGGAACTATCCCTGCAGTATGCGCGAAACTGGGAGTGGCAGAACACACCGTTAGTGAAGCCTTAAATAAACGAGAGATTAAACAATATATTGACACAGTTTATTTAGATACTGGATATAGGAACCGTTTTAAGCTATCTGAGACTTTAGATCTTCTAATTGACAAAAAATTAGAGGAAGCGGATGAAACCGAGATTTATTCAAACAAAGATATGGCAGATTTACTTGCCTTAGCCCACAAGATGAGAATGGAAGAAATGAAAGCTCAGATTGAACTTGAGAAAGCTAAAGGGGCACAGATTAAAAATCAGGTCAATATTCAAGACAATTCTGGTGTACCCTTTGGACAGGGTAACTATGGTCAGTTGTTGAAGAAATTATTGAAAGAACAGTAGAATTAAACTACTGTAGGGAGAAAAAAATGAAAAGGATAGCAATAATTGCTGCCATGCTAATGCTGGCGGCTCCCTTTAGTGTAAAAGCAGATCAAACTGGTGATTGTACAGCTGGTACTGAATATTGTGAAAATAATAATCAAACTACTACTAGTACTGCAACCAACACTAATACCAATACTAACACTAACACGACCACTACAACTGGTACTAACACAAACACGAATACTAGTACTTCAACAGCTACTAATACTAACACGAATACTGCTACTAACACCAATACGAATACCAATACTAACGCGAATACTAATACTAATACTAACACAAACGCTAATACCAATACTAATACCAATACTAACGCGAATACCAATACTAATACGAACGCCAATACTAATACTAATACGAACGCTAATACTAATACTAACGCAAACACTACAACCTATACTGGAAGTAATACTAATACTAACGCCAACACTAATACCAACAATAACACATCAAGTAATACTAATACCAACACTAATAACAATGTTGCTTCTGGCGGTACAAGTAATACCAACACTAACACTAATACCAACAATAACACATCAAATAATACTAGTACTAGCACCAATAATAACACTAACAATAACACTAGTAGTAATACTAATTCCAACACTAACACTAATAACTCCACCGTTAATTCTACAGCGAATAACACTAATACAAATACTTCAACTTCAACAGTTGATCAAAATGTAGAAAGTAATTCAACTTCTAGTAATACAAATACTAATAATAACACTAGTACTAGTAATAATACTAACACTAATAAAAATGAGAGTACTTCTAAGTCTGATTCTAATGTAACTACTAATAATACTAATAAAAACGAAAATACCAACAAGAATGAAAACATTAATAAGAATGAAACTAATCAGACTATCAAACAAGAGATAACAACTAAGGCTCCGCCAGCTAGTGCTATTGCACCTAGTATCGGGTCTAGTTATTCACAAGATTTATGTACAACAGGTGTGTCAGGAGCGTTTCAAGGTCAAGTATTCGGTTTATCAGGTGGTAAATCAGTTAGGGATATGAACTGTGAACGTATTAAATTATCTAAAACCGTATATGATATGGGTATGAAGGTTGCAGCAGTATCATTAATGTGTCAAGACGAAAGAGTATTTACAGCTATGGAAATGGCTGGAACACCTTGTCCTTATATGGGATCTATTGGAGCAGAAGCTACAACAGCTTGGAAAGATAATGCACAAGAAAGACCAGATGCTAAAGAGTATGCAGCTAAACATAAGCCAACACGAAAAGAACGAAAGGCAGAGAAGAAAAGAGTAAAACAAGAAGCAGCTGATAAGAAGGCTGAAGAAAAGAGAGTTGCACAAGCTATAAAAGACTCCGAAGATAAGATGAACGAAGAACTTAAAAAAAGAAGAGATAGTTTCGTTGCACAATGTTCAGAAGAACCTAATCCAACTAGAGAAAGAATTAAAAAAGATGTTGTAGGCGCGTTTGATTCTATAATAACTCCAAAAACAAAAACAAATAAACAGTGCACCAAAGAATGGGAAAGCTTAAATATATAATAACTTTAGTAGCTTGTTTATTTTCAACAGGTGTACTAGCAGATAATAACGGTACTTGTACTAATAGTCAAGACTGTTATAATAGTGGTGTCTACATTTACGAAGCCGACCAAGGGCTCATAGACCTACAAACTAATTATATAGCTACATCTTACAATCTAAATGCAGGTGATGATAGTTGGTCAAGTGAAAAGCCTCTTGGTATGGAATGGAATCGTTGGGGACAAACTTGGTCTCATGCTAGAATGTCTACTAATGGTTGTGTAAACCTTACAAGTGGTTCAGCTGGGGGCAGTTCATCTAATTGTCAAGACTATACACCACAATCCTTACCTTACAGAGATTATACCTTATACCCTTTTTGGACAGATTTAATTAGGAAAAACAACACTTCCGCAATGTTATTCAGAGACTTCGGAGATTATGTTGTCTTTGGCTGGTATAAGATGAGGGAGTATAATAGAAATTCAAGTAATAGTTTTGAAGCAATTCTTTATGACAATAATTCATACGAATACAGATACAGAGAGTTAGATATCATTCAACATGATGTTCTTATAGGTGAACAAGGACATCACTCGTCTACTCCAGCAGATACTAAGACATACTTATTTTACAATGATGGACAAAGTGGTTACAATAATTTAGATGCTTACTTAGCAAACTCAGGTTGGCCTGACTTAGAGAACGGTGGTTCACTATTCGGTGGAACCGAAACTCAAATGTGCGCCATTGATGCTTTGTATAGTTCGTCATGTTCAGAATACGCTGCAGCGTACTTAACCCAACAATGTGCCCTATCTGCATTATACGATTCATCTTGCACAGGATATGCAGCAGCTTACTTAACCCAACAATGTGCTATTAGTGCTGTCTATGATGATAGTTGCACAGGATATGCAGCAGCTTACTTAACCCAACAATGTGATATAGATGTACTTTATGATTCTTCTTGTGATGGTTACGCAGGAGCTTTAGCTCAAGAAATGGCTTTAGAAGAAGCAATCTATGGCTCTACAGAAGATCAGTATGGCTATGATGATGGATATAACGAATACGGTTATGATGATTATGGAGATGCTTATACACAAGACGATATGTGGTATGATGAGGAGTTTGACGAATACTTAGATCCAAATGATCCTTGTTATCAAAACGGTTGTGAAAGCATGACTGACGCTGATTGGTATGCACTAGATATAGAACAATTCGGACAAGAACAGGTAGATGAGTGGTACGGACAAGAAGTAGAATTTTCTAATGATGGTAATATAGACTATGGCGTACAAACAGAAGAAGAATACTGGACTGAAATAGATGAAGGTATGAATGAGTATGATCTAGAACAGGAAGCAATGTGGGAAGCAGAAGAACTAGCGTTTCAAATGGAAGAAGAGGCACGTTGGCTTGATGAACAAATACAAGCTGAAGAACTTGCATGGCAAGAAGAAGAATATTTAACTGATACCTATGAAATGGAAGAGTTTGGTCAAGAGCAATTTGATTATAGTGAAGAAGTATTTTTCGAAGAAGACTTTATGCCAGAATACGAAGAAATACTACTTACTGAAGAACTGTATATACTAGAAGAAGCAATAGGAGTTGAAATATTCACTGAAGAAGAGTGGGAACCTATCGAAGAAAATGAAATATACGAAGAAGTTTTAGAAGATTATGAACGCGAAGCAATAGAAGAACACGAAGAAGAAATATTCGAAGAATTTGAAGAAGAATACAATGATGAAGAACTCTTTATAGAAGATGAGGCATTCGAAGATCTAATAGATGAAGAAGAATTAGAAGAACTTATCAATGAAGAACATGAAGAAGAATTTTTCAGAGAAGATGAAGAAGAAGATAGCGAAGATCCCAACGCACCCGTAAAGCAAAAAAGTTTTAATATACTAATTGCCCAACAGGAAGATCAAAAACAGGTAGTAGTACAGGATTCAACCTCTAGCAGCTCACAAGCAGTTGTAGCAGAAATAGACTTTGGTGGTACACAAGAAGAACAACAAACGATTGCGGAGGTAGTTCAAGAACAGATGGACGATGGCTCTAGTTTTGATACTAATAGTTTTTCTACTGGTAGTAGTAGCTCAGGTGGAGGGTATACAGCCAGTGCTTCTCAACAAGAACAATTAACACAATCTACAGGTGATACCCAAATGATGGATCAACAAGAGCAGTCAACAGGTCAAGCACANATACAAGNAGCAGACATAGACGACTCTGGACCAGCAGTATCAGCCTTTGAAGTATCTGAGCAGCANCAAGACTTACAAGACGAGCAACAGGTACTAACTTTTGATGATGGATCTAACTTTACAGTAGCAGATCANAACTTTGAAACTTCATTTGANGATGCTTTAGGCGCAGGACAAAGTATAGGACAGTTCTTATCAAATACTGCACCAACCTTTGCTAAGTTTGATATCGCACCACCAACCGCTAATGAACAGAATGTTTCATCAGCNGTAGAATCATTAGCAGATAGAATGGGTTCNCAAGTGGCAGCACAGAACTTACAAGCACAAATTCAAGATGTACAACAGGGTGGTGGTTTTGATGTAGATCAAACAGCTACAGTTGCCTTTATAGGTTACAAAGCAGGATTTAGTGAGTATACTGGACAAGAGCAATTATCCGACAAAGATGATTGGTATATATCAAAGACACTATACAAAGATAATAGAATAGATGATAATAAATTTAGTTTCTATGTGATGGCAGGAAAGACACAACAGAAACTACAGGAAATGATTAAAAGTCAATACGAATAGGAGAGTAAAATGGCTGAAGTAGAATATAATGGTATAAAGATGAGTGGTTCAAAGATCATGGTTATACTACCCTTATTAGGAACTTTAATAGGTGGTTTATGGGGAGGTTTCGAACTATATAACAGACTGGTGGATGCTGAAGAAAAGATTAACGCACTACAACCACAAGTAATAATGGCAGAGGTTGAAAGAATGGAATCTGTCTTTAACTTTATTAAAGAAGATCTAGAAGGACAAATTGAAGATATCGAAAAAGATACTAATGATGCAGAAGACTTAGTTGAAGAAATAGAAGATGAGTCTGCTGAACTACAAAGAGAGTTAAGAGACTCTGTTTATGACATGGAAAGAGATATGCAAGATCGATTTAAAGAAATGGATCAAGATATTAGAGATATGAGATCTGACTTAGAGGACAGAATAGAAGAAATACTATCAAATCCTTTGAATGACGTAGAATAAGCGTTTAAGTACAACTTAGACAAAAATTGGTTGTCTCCTCCCCTTAGGAGATCCTTTTATATTTATAACTGGGCACGATGATAGTGCAAACCTTTACTAGGGAAGGCAAAAATGGAGAACATAATGAATTTACAAAAAACATTATTTATACTACTAGTTTCTATAGGACTAACGGGTTGTGGTACTGTAGCTCAAGTTTGGGAAACAGGTACTGAAGTAGTAGCCAATACAGTTGATACTGTAGTTAATGGAACTTCCGACCTTGTAACTGCTATTGGTACAGACATCGTAGATACAGGTGCTTTTGTAGTAGATACAGGCGCTGGAGTTGTAGAAGTTGTATCAGAAAAAGTTGACGCAGAAACAGATAAACTAGACGGTACAGAGGGAAACTAAAACGCCCCTTTTGGAAACGAGAGCAACAAAAGGCGGCTACCTCAAGCTCAGAGCAGAGTGCAAAAATTACTGTCGAAATGAAGCGCGAAGAAATAGCGCATTTATTAGAAAGAATTAAATTGCATTGCGAGGCGCAGCCAATGGACTGCGACATATTAGATATATTTTATTCTAATATGGACTAAAAATTTTTTTGGGGGAACATATGTACTTGAACAAAAATTTATTTATAAATTAATCATTGCATACGTATAAGAAGTGAGGTACTAAAATGACCAAACTTTTTCTTCCCCCAGAAATATTTTCACATTAAAAATTATATTAAAATTAACCCTTACAGATATAAGAAGAATTATGACCTTAGGAAAATAATTCTTGACATGGATCTTTAATTTTGATATACTATCAATAAATGAATTTTACATTCACAGAATATTATGGGACATGATAAATGGGAGTCGAACAAGAATTGGCAGAGGTGGAAAAACGTCTTGCTGTTCATGAAGCTCAATGTGCAGAAAGATGGAAAACCATCTTCGCACGAATGGGCGAACAAGATGGACAACGTACACGTATGGAAAACATACTAATTGGAATCGCTGCAGCAGTTATTACTGGCGGTGGTTCTGTGATTGTAACTATGGTAATGATGCACGGAGGATAATGTGATAAAGAATTACACAACAAAGGATATTAAAAAGTCTACAAAGAAAGTAACCCCTAAAAGAAAAGATGGAGACATATTTAAAGACGGTGATATGTGGAAGTTTGAATGGAAGGGTAGTGAGTGTGGATTCCTTACTAAGGATGAAGCTAAAAAAGGACTGATAAAAGTAAGTGGAAAAGCTAAAACAAAAAGTTAAGGCTTTCTGGTTATGGCTAGTAGCATGGTTCTCTCCTAGATGGAACCTAGAGGTTAGCTACAATAAAGAATGGGGCGATTCTGATGACAGGAAGTATGTCGTTAAGAAGTTCTACATAAAAAAACCAAACTACCTCAAATTCAAAACCCACGAGGGTGACGTAGTAGAAGTAAGCAGCCCTTCAGGGTTGAACTATAGGATAACAACAATATGAACAAAATACTTTTAATAGCACTACTAAGTGCAGGATCATACACAGCAAATGCGGTGGAAGTAAGCTCAGAAATAGCATACGGATCAGATTATATCTGGAGAGGCGAAAGCCAAAACGCAGGCAATTGGGCATTATCGGGTGGTGTTGAACTTAATTATGAAAACGGTATGCAATTTGGCATATGGGCATCAGAGGTAGACTATGGTAATGATGCAAACTTTGAATATGACATATATGGTGGATACGGTTGGAACGTAACAGATGAACTAAATATGCACGTAGGTTATGTACAATATAACTTTGACGGGCATGAAGTAGACAGTCTTAAAGAATGGACAGTTGGAGCAAGTTATAAAGACTTTTCAGCATCCTACTTTCAAGACATATATAACGCGGATAATAATTTCGCAAAATACAACTACAAGTTACCTTTAGAAATGATAAATGTTTCTTTATGGTACATAGACCCAAAAGATATGTATGGTGCTAATCTCTCAACAGAGATTAATGATGTCAACATATCATGGATACTAGGAAGTGATGAGATAGGTGAAACACTATCTGAAGTCAACTTTACTTATAATTTTTGAAGAGGATTAAATGAACCAATTATTAATTGGAATAATATTAGTTATGGCTTTTCTTGGCTATGGGATATACATTGAAAATGAGAACCTAAAAGCTGAGAATGCCGCTTACGTCTTAAGAGACGCAGAACAAGATGCAGCAATAGATCAACTACAAGGAGATTTAGAACTGCAAGGTAAGGGTTTACAAGAGATGACAGCAAGAAATGCTGAAATACAAGGTGAAATGAACCGTTACTTAGATGTGTTTAAAAGACACAACCTTACCAAATTAGCCGCGGCAAAGCCGGGGTTGATAGAACCTAAAGTAAATAAAGCCACGAAGGAGGTATTTAATGGAATCGAAGAAGACAGTCGCAATATTGACGGTCTTGATGATGGTATCCAGTTGCAGTCTAGTTCCAACTAAAAAGGAAGTTAGTATAACAACTAAAGCTATTGAAAGAACAATTATTCAACCAGTTATGCCTCGAGAAATCGATCTTAAAGAACCTTATTGGTATGTGGTTTCAGACAAAAACATAGATGAATTTCTAGCACAAATAGAAAAAGATCAAGGACAAATAGTATTTTTTGCAATGTCAGTTCCAGACTATGAACTAATGGCATATAATATGCAAGAATTAAAAAGATACATAAACGAACTCAAAGAAGTGGTAGTATACTATAGGAAAGTTACTGTTCCAAAGCCTTCGCAAGAGGAAAACACAAAAGAACGTAAAATTTCAGCAGGTATAAAAAATCCACTAAAGAATAGTGAGTAACTATNCGCAAAGACTTCAGATTTGCACTAATTGTAAAAACCTAACTAAGTTTAAAGTGTGTAAAGTATGTAATTGCTTTATGCCTCTCAAAGCACGGTTAGCACGGGCTACATGCCCACAGCACTTATGGGGAGAGAAGTGATGATGAATAAAGTAATGGCAGTTAAAGACTGGATAATGGCTAGAGTAGCCGAAAGAACGTCTTGGGACGGAGCAACTATTATAGGCGGAAGCGTCTTAATTTTAGTAGGAGCACCAATCATAAAACTACTGGCTTGGCCAGCACTAGCATGGGGTATTTATACTCTTGTTATGGAGCAATCGTAATGCCTAAAGGATCAGGAACATACGGTAAAAGACGAGGACGACCTAAGAAAAGAGGGAAGAAACGTGGCAAGAAAAAAAGCTAAAAGAAAATCTACTAAACTCAAAAAAGCTGGGGTTTCTGGGTACAATAAACCAAAACGTACTCCTAAACACAGAACGAAGTCTCATGTCGTAGTAGCAAAAGTTGGAAAGAAAACGAAAACTATACGATTTGGACAGCAAGGAGTTAGAGGTGCAGGCAAAAAACCTAAAACTGCAGCTCAGAAAGCTAGAAGACGATCCTTTAAGGCTCGTCATGCCAAAAATATCGCTAGGGGCAGGTTGTCCGCAGCATATTGGGCAAATAAGGTAAAATGGTAATGCCAATCATTGAAACAAAAAAAGGTTGGAAAGTAAAAAATACTTCTGGAGTATCTAAGTCCAAGAAAGCAGCGAAGCGAAGACTTCGAGCTATTAAGTGGGCACAGAAACGCAGGAAAAGACGAAGTAAATCTTCGTAGGAGAAAATAAATGTCAAACAAATTTTTAGGATCAGAAGCAGCATGCGGTACAAACGTAGGCGCAGCTTCTACTTTTTTAAACGCGATGGACGTACGGCTAGTAAATAATGGTACTACTAATAGAATAGTTACTATAGCAAATTCTGCTGATGTAACATTAGCAACTTTTACACTAGTTGGCGGTGAAGTGTCAATAATTAGAAAAAATCCAGCTGACCAAATTTTTGCAGCGCACGCCGATGTATTAGGCGCGCCTGTAGTTACAGAAGGCTAATGCAAGATAGCCTCTGGTTAGAAGATGTTGGAGATATGTGTATTTCCACGTTAGATAGACTGAACGCTAAAGTTCAGAAAGGTATGGATATCACACACGAAGATAAAGTAATGCAAGACGTTTGTCTGGGTTACTTATTTTTGTTGAATGTCTGTAACGATGAAGGAGTCTTGTATAAAACAGGTTTATCGGATAATTTAAAACGTAACGTAACACTACACTAATGTTAGATATAAGTAGAAAAGATATACTCTCTGAGAGTATAATGGACTTTGATGCAGCAACTCGCTTCATCAAACTACCTATATCCGAATACCTCAACCTTCTAGGAACTACACCAAACTCAGCACAAGTAGCATTAATCAATGCTATTAATAATCCAAAATATAGATTTGTGTGTGCCGCTCTTTCAAGACGGCAAGGGAAAACTTATATAACTAATGTTATCGGACA
>JGI24006J15134_10001963_pt1 | contig 11571 bp, 9 predicted proteins | sample LinPmetageLP53_FD_15134 | JGI IMG/M metagenome (IMG submission 15134) | reverse complement strand
AATCATAAGTATATAAGACTAGCTTAGTTTCTCGATTTCTTAATGATTTAAATATGTCCCANAATATACGAACATTCATTGCGGTCTCCAAGTTTTGAAGAACATAATTCAATAACTTTTGAGGTTTCATGTCCTCTAATTTATCTTTTCTATACACATGCTTTGAAACCGGACACTCAATCCAGCCCTCTTCGTTAAATCTTTGCCACAAATCATCCACATATATTTGAACTCTTTGAAAAAACTCCAGATTTTTAAACTGCTCGAATACTCCTCCGTATAGTTGTTTGAATGTTAACTCTTTAGATTTTTGGTAATCCACTCCATACATTTTTGCAAAGGCCTTATGGATATCTTCATCACCAAAATCATACCCCACCAACAAACCCAAAAGAGTAGGATGATAAGCACCAATATCCAACTCAATAAACCCATCATTCCGAGGAATAAAGCTCTTCCTACATCCATTATCTTTATTAAGTGCTGCATAATTGATTCCATTAAATTTATTTGCGGGTCTAGTTGTTAATGTTTTAAAGTTGTACTGCGTGTATACGTATTCGCTACGCTCATCGTAAAAGTGCGATTTGAATTCGTCTCTATTAATTCGTATACCACTTTGCTCCACGGCGTTGAAAACCACTGTGGCTTTTGTATTATAAAAGTCGTTGATTGGCTCATTTATTTTGTCTTTTAAGTCGTTAAATATCGTTTCACAATATTCATAATGTTTAACTATAGGTATTATTCTATTAACATCCTTTTTATCGGGATATTTGTTGTAAAAATAATTATGTGCTTGCGTTGATTCTGGTATATACGTAGGCGTTGTTAATGTGATGTCAAAGAGCTTTTGTAATATCAAATAATGTAAAAATTCCTTCTTATCACGTACATACACCTTGTCTAATGTGTCTAACACGCATTTTATTGCGTCTATACCAACGTTTAACGTCTCGCTATGGTCGTTTGTCAATATAAACCCTTTTGCGGCATTTAACGGACGAATATAAACAGCACATATGCCACCTTTTGTGGGATGCTCTACATTAGAATATGGAATTATTTCAACAAATGCTTCCTCTCTAACATAATTTTTAAATACCTCTAACTGCTTATCATCTTCAACTAACCAAAACATAACTCTTATTTTGGTTCAATATACAATAATTTTATCTATAATCCAAGTTTAATCATAAAGTTGTTCTAAAACTTTAGATGACCTTGAGTGAGTTTTACCAGTCATGGGAGTTCCATCTAACATTATATGATATTCTCCAATATATGCTGTTCCATCAGGAAGAACTAAACCATCACCATTTGAATATAAAATTTCACCTCTATTAGGAATATAAAATTGTAAATAATTATTACTTAAAAAATTTCTTAAGCCTTTTTTACCAATTTTATTTTCAATTAATATAACTTCATTTTCATTTGCATTAAAAATTTCACTTTCCCCTCCTGTTAGTGTCCATTCAATAGAAAACAAAGTATATACTTTCCAATTGTATGCAGGATTTCTCATATTCATTTTATTATGAGTATCTTTATTTAATTCTATATAAATAGGTTCGTTGGTTTTAACTGCAAAATATCTTGTAAATATCCCTAAATTGTATTCTTCTTCTGTTGGTTGAGGATAGTATTGTTGGGGAATTAATTTCGTTAAAGAAATATCTACTCTATTAAGATTATTATAAGTGTTAATATCATCCATATTTTGATATTGGTTTGGGACTACTTCAGCATCATAATTATCAGCGTATTCTTGAAATACTTTATCCTGGGATTCTAGTTCTTCTATATTACCTAAATCTTCTATTATAATTAATCTTTCTGATGGTTTATCTTTAGGGTTTTTACCCGTGAATACTGCCCCGTTATACATTTCCCAATAAAATCCTTGATAGGGGATACCGGTTTTAGCATTTTTATACTCATCTCCACGAGTAAATAAATTAGTTATTATTCTATTTGCTGGTATATACATAATTTTTATTTAGGCCCTATATAAGGATTAGGTAGTAAATTTTTAGATAATGCTAACCTTTCAAACCTTTCATATAAACTTAATTCTTTAGCTAGCATTAATGGTTTTGTAATATTAATATCATTTATTTCCATTTTAAAAGATCCAATATTCCATAAAGTACTTACTAATATATTCATAGCTTGTTTTGATTGTTCTTTAGAAGGTGATAAATAATACATTCCTGTTCCTTTTTGATTACCTCTTTGATTAGTTTGAGCATTAAATTTTAATCCAGGACCTATACATCCTTGGAGATTGCTAGTTGCCTTAGAACCTGCATGAATTAATATTGAACCTCTTGTAAAACCATTTCCGGATATTTGATTTTTTACATAGTCACCTTTTTCATTACCTATTAACCAAAAACAATTACCCCATTTCCCTGTTGCATATGATATAACTCTGTAATTATCAGTAGGAATACAACTAACCTTTGGTTGGTTTCCTTTATATGGTAATTCTACTGTAGCTAGAGAAAATAAAATTTGTTTTTCATCAGTACCTAAAACATCCATTATACCTAAAGTTTGAGTACCATCATCTAGTATTCTACTTAACCTTACCCTTAGTAATTCTTCACTAGGAGTTAGTGGAGGTGGGGGGTTTGGTAAACTTTGGCCTACTGTTATTTGTCTTGGAGTTATTTTCATTTACTTTGATTTATCATAAGAAGGTGAGGATTGTGTTCCTATTTTTGTTGTCCAAGATGAAAGATTAATTTCATGGTCCACAGATTTGATTAAAATATCTATTTTATCATTATCATAAGTTAATGGTAAAACTTTATTATCAATTTTAAATGCTTCAAAAAGCCTCATACCAGTTATACCATCTATATCTAATGAAAAATTAAATGGTAAAAAGAAAGGTGATGGTCCCTGTGGTGCTTTCCCATTATCTGAAGGTTTTGGTTGTGCATAATATCCTTGTAAAGCTTGTATATATTGGGTATGATTAGCATTAAAAGAATTTATATCTTCTGAATACCAATTTAAATCATCCATTATTTGATCCCACGGTCCACCAGCTCCACCACTAAAAGCATCAGCAATTCCTGCTGATGAATTCATTACATTTATCATCTGTGCTATTCTTACTATTTGAGCTTGTTCTTGACCTTTTTCATCCCTCCCATCATCCTGAGAACCTCCACTAGTTTTAACAGGCATAACTCTATCTACTAAACCTTCATTGTAATTAGAAAATGAAGCAGCATTACCTGCTGTTTGATTACCATTTTTTTGTGCTCCAATTGTAACCATAGCAGAAAACTCTTTAGATATACTAGCATCAATTGAAATATTTTTTATAGCAGATCCTTTTCCAAAAGTATTAAAAGTACAGAATTTTTCAATCTTACCAGGTATTCTTGGTGGCGGGCGGTCTTTATATCTTTGAGGGGTTTTGTTTCTAAATACAATCTTTGATTGATCATCACTTAATTCTACAACAATATCATTAACTCCTCCTGTTGACTTATTAATATTAGCTATTAATTTTTGAAGAAATCTATTTAAAGATTTTGCATTATCATTATCTATAGGGCATTCTTCTAAAACTTGTGCTATATGGTTTATATTAATAAGTATTTGTGACATTCTAGCAAGATTATCATCCCATTTAAATCCACCTGGATTTGCTGCTGTACCACCATATTTCATATGTTTTTCATTTACAACCCCAAAAAGATCCTCATCATATTCATTAAATTCAAGTTGTTGACCATAATTTATTAAATTTAACAACCCTCTCCATGCAAAAGAACCCACATCTTTAACATTCTGCCAACCTGAAGATGGGTCTTCAAAATCTAATGTATTTCCAGCTGACTGTGCTTTTTTAAAATCATTATAAGATAATGTTGGTTGTTCAAATGGTACTATACAACATGAGGGGTCTGATGAAAAATTGCCCTTTGGAAAATTAAATAAATTTAAGTCCATATGAAGGTCTTTGAAATCAAAATCAAAAGCACAACAAGGTATATTATCATTATTTAATAAAATATTTTGTTGTAACCAAGCTAAAAGATAACCAAAAGTAATATATACTTGAACTTGTTCATCATCATCATCTCCTCTATCTGAATTATTTATTTCACAGTGAAATTCTGCATTTTTTATTTTTAATGTTTGCCCTTTTTTTACAGAACCATCATCATTAATTAATGTAAAATTCTCAAAATTTCTATCAATAAAATTACCCTCATATCCTGAATTACCACCAAGCCAACCTTTTTCACCTTGATAAATAGAATATAACCAAAGATTTAATGAGGATTTTGAAGCTTGTGATATTAATGGAAGTTCCTCAGAAATTTCATCATCTTCTTCTTTCTTTTTACTTCCAGGATTAGCAATATTAAATGTATTAATTTTAAGAGATTCTATTAATTCACCCATTCCCACTAAAGTAACAGTACAATCATAACTACCATCAGGGTTAAATTTCCAATTAAAATTACTTATTTTACCATATACTGCTCCATAATTACCGCATGTTCTATCTTGTTCGTCTCGAATGTTTTTAATTAACTTATATTGATCTGTAGGATTATTAAATAAATAACGTAAAGCTGGAGATTTGAATGAATCATATGCTTCTAATACTGGAGGAGTTTGTTTACTATCTAAATAAACACTCCACCCAAATTCTAAAAGTACAGTATACCCAGGACGCATATATAAAAGATCTATTAATGCTAGTTGGTTTCTACTAAAGCATTTTATATTTATTTCTGTTTTTGTTAATGCACCATTATTTATATATTTTACAGATGCATTTGTTATTCCTGGCATAGGCACTAAGCCTCTTTCAGATGTACCTCCCCAACCATAAGCTCCTTCAAAATTAGTTCCAAAATCTAAACCACTTAGAAAATCTCCTGTTGAACTATCATTTGCTGCATCATTTTGATTTTGGTCTGGTTTTAAAGCAGTTGCTCCTCCTTGTAGTATAAAATTTTCAGCTAGGTTTTGTCCTTCTAATTCTTGTTCACTAAAACCTAAAGAAGTTAAATTATTTACTTTATTAAAATCATTTATATCTACTGCACTTGCTAATCTAATCCATGGGGTTTTTGACTGTTGGTATAATAAATCACTAGAAGAATTTTTAATATCTTTTGCTAAAGAATTTTGCCTAGCTTCAATTTGATTAGTAACTACTTCACTAAAAGGTCTTCCTATTATGTTCATATTTACAAATCATTTAAATTTCTATAACCATCTACTATTCTGCTAACATCTTGAGGAATAGCTAATTGTGAACCTGGTGTTAGAAACAATGACCCAAAATTTACTTTATTTGGGTTTCTTATTGATATTATCCACCATAAAGTTACATCGCCATAGAATTGAAACGCTAAAGAATCTAATCTATCACCAAATTCAGATTCAATATAAATATCACTTTCACGAGCTCCAACCTCAGGGTAAGAAACTGTTGTATAATATTTATCTCCAAGCGTCCCAGTAAATGGATTTTTATTTCTTATAATGTCTATAGTTTGATATCTGTTCATAATAATATTCTAATTTTGAGATTGTTGTGCTCCTGACTGGTTATATGAATTATAAGTATCTTTGTAATTTGTGTTTCCTGATGAATTAGCTAATGCAATATATTTCTGTATTGGGTTTGTTAGGCTACCTGCTTTTGCAGGTATAAATTTATGAATTGGTACAAAAGTAAATCCTGTTACTTTAATCATATGTGGTAGTTGTTTAACTGAAGTATCTTCATTTCCCTCAACATCAATTGCTATTTCCCAAGGTGATTCTTGTGGAACTCCAAAACTTATACTTTTTATAATACCAGGTTGATCATATATGTAACCCCCTACTGTTATTTTAACTATATTTCCTCTCATCATCCCTGCCTCAGTATAATCTGGGGCTAGTATAGAAGCTAAATAATTTAATTTTTTATACATTGGGATTAATTCTGCTTTTGATTGTGCATAAACTGTCCAACCCATAGAAATTTCTCTTCCAAATCCTTGATAATTATATAATTCTTCTCCTCTACCCACATATTGAACCGCATCCCATTTAGCTGTATAGCTATCACTAAAATCATCTAAAAGTGCTCTAAAATGTAAATATTCATTAGTAACCCCTGAGTTGTTATTGTTAATAACACCTATATTAAAATTAACTGAATCTTTAATAGCTTTCATATAATCCGGCTGATCTCCACTATATATAGGCATAGCATTTATTTTATCTAAAGCTATTAAAGTTGAAGCGTCTACCCCATAATTTAAAACATTTTTAGTTTTTTGATTTGTTGCACCTGTATTAAGTTGACCCGCTGTTTGTCCTGGATCTCCATAATTAGTTTTTATATTTTGGTTACTATCCACATAATTTGGTGCTAAGGATAATACTGTTGAAGAACCCTCATAATTTGCTTCCATTTTCCGTATTAGTAGGAAAATTTTCACCATTTACATGCTTTCTAAAATCTCTTGGATTACTTAACCCTGAACCATTTCCTGTACTTTTTAAGGGTTGGTCATATAAAAATTGTTGTGGTATTGTGTTCCCTATTATTGCTTGGTTAGTATGAGAATTTAATAATTTTCCTGCCCCTGATAATTGTGTAGAGTTACCCCCATAAGTTTGTGTATAAGGACTTAAATTATTTGTAATTGCACCCCCAGCTTGTTCAGTATACTTTGCTTTATTTAAATTTACTGTTAAACCCCCACCAGGACCACTAGCTCCTCCATTTGTAAGTTCTGCTAATTGTTGCTCAGGGAATAACCCAGCAAATATTCCAGATACAGTTGATCCAGATACAAATATATTTGATTTTTTTATTTCATTATTGTTACTTGCATTCTGACCACCATATATACCTTGAGATAATGTTGGTGTTGAACTATTTAAAGCCCCAAAAATATCAGGACCATCAACCATTTTAAATTTAGAAGCTTTTTGTGAATCGTTATCCAAAACGGTTTTACGTACTAAATTAGGTGTAAAAGGATTCACTGCAATTTCTGCATCTGCTAAATTATTGATATCATTTGTATTATCAATAAAGGTATTAAATAAACCCTCTCCAGTTAAAGGACCAATTGCAGAATTAGTAATTTTATAATAATTTCCAGAATTTAAGATATCTGCTTTATTTTTAAATACCGTATAATTTCCAATACCCGGAGAGTAATTTGCATCAAAAGGAGAGACATTTGTTGGTAATGAAATAAATCCTTCTGGTAGTTTTGAATTTTTTACTCCTGTTCTTTGAAGTGGTTCAACAAATGGGATGCTAGTTTTACCTATTCCTAATAAAGATTTAGGCCCCCCACCATATCTTAATATTGTTTGAGTATCAGGATATAAATCTATTTTACCTCCTACAGTTGTTTGAGAAAAATCACCTGTATTAACCCCTTGTAATATTCTAACTAATCTATTAGCTTTACCTCCATCACTTCCATCAACATTTTGAGCATTAACTACTCCAAAATAACCATTTATACCCCCATTACTAGTTCTTGTAGCTATTCCATTGTTTAAACTTAATGCTGTATTATCTGTAAGAGGATTTGCTCCAAATAAGTTTGTAGCACCCGTAGCAATTGGGGCTAAACCAGTTTGTAGTAATGTTCCTACAGGTGTATATGCTCCTTGATTAAGGAGACCAAAACCATACCCTATTCCAAATGTACTTTCTGTTTTTACACTATTACGTGATAATACATTTTGTTTAGCTATAAATTCAAAACCATTAGGAGATTTTAAATCAAATAACATTTTTGATAATCTACTTACATCATTTTCGGCTGCAGTAATTGATAAATCCCCACCTCTTAATAGAAAATCAACCCCACCTGAAGGTAAAGGTTGTCCATCAAGTTGTTGTTGAAAAGTATCATTTACTCCAGGTATTGGGGAAACTATATAGGGTTGACCACTTTTACCTTGATCCCATCTATCACCCCCACTTGAAGTAAATTTCAACTTATTTAAATTAGTAGTTGAATTTATTATTAGTGGCATTTATAGCATTTTATTTGATTCTTACTTATAAAAAGGTACTACCTTCTCCTTGAAATCTAGCTGCTGCAACGGCTCCATCTTTACCACCTTGAGCTAATATAAAATCATCATATGTAGATTGATTATTATAATTTTTAGCTCCAGCTGCTGCTGATCTAGTATTTTGAGGACCTGTAAAGGCTTGTAATTGTGTTGGTTCTGGTAGAGGTCTCATAGGACCTGCATTTTCAAATCTAGGTGCTGCATCTGCCATAATTGGGTTACCATCATATGAATACTGATTATGTATAGTGGAACCTACAGCTTGAGGACTAGGTCCAACTCCTGTTGCTACTTTTTGAGATGGGTTGTTTGGATATCCTAATACTGACCCACCTGTATTATATTTGTTTTCTAATGATTGTGCCATAATTTTAAATTTTAATTATTTTGTTATAAATATTAACCTATTCTAGAAAATGCAATTAATAGATTTTTCCCAACTACTACTATGTACCTATTCCAGAAGATGCACGTTGTACTGTTTGACCTACTACATTACCATCCATCATTATAACTGTTCCTTTTTTAGCTATATCAATAAGTTCATCTAGTTTTTTTGCAATTTTATCTTCTCCACCATTTCCTTCATCTCCTCCACCACCAAATACTCCTGCTAATGCTGCCAATGGTGCTGCTACTAAAGATAAAGCTCCTAAGGCACCTATAATAGGTAATGCTCCTAATCCTGCTACAGCCATAGCTGCTAAACCTCCTGCAATTCCAAATAATGCTGTTCCTAATAAAAACATGGGTTTGATTTTTTCCATTGTCATACTTTCCATTATTGTAACAATTCCCACTGCTACAGCTGCTATTACAGTAGCTACTCCAGCAAATATTGAAGTTATAATAGTTCCAATTGCTTTAAATGCTGGTGCTGCAAATCCAAGAGCAGCTCCTATACCCATTAAACTTAAAGTTAATATTGCCATACCAGCTGCTATTCCTGCTAATTGAGGACCCATTACAGCTTTACCAAGAGCAGATAATCCTTTTCCTATTCCTGTAAGGAAATCTTTAATTGTTTTTCCTTGTCCTTTTTTTACACCTTCTGTACCTTTTGCCATTTTTGTAATTGACCCTCCAGCTTTATCTATAACAGGTGATTTATCTTTCCCTCCAAATATTTTACTTATTAAACCCCCAGGACCTCTTTGTCCTCCTTTTTTTGCTTGTCCCCCACCTTTCATAAACTGACCACCTTTGTAAAATTTACCTAATAAGGCTTCAGTTAATTTAGAATTTTTTAGAAATGCAAGAGATCCTTTTACTAATGATTTCATTTCACTAACAGATGATTTAAGACTCATTAAAACTTTAGTAGTTATAATTAAACCTACAGAACTCATTACAGCTAATAATACTGTTGAGTTTGCTAATATAGGTGAGAAAAAATCTAATACACTGGCAGCAGCTTGAGCCATTTTTTCTAATGCTTTAGAAATTTGTTCTTGTGTTGTTAATCGTTTTGCTTCTTCTAATGATATATCTGCTGCCTTAGCTGCTTGTTCTGCTGATAAACCATTTTGTAATTTTTGTTGGTAAATCATTTTAGCCATTTCTTCTCTAGTCATACCCATAGCTCTAGCCGTTGCATCTTGCTGTATTCTATTACCAGAAGCAAATGCTTTTAATACACCTTCATTTTTTCCTATTTCTTTAGATAGACCTTCTAAATCATTATTTAAGGCTAGTCGTCTAGCCATATCTAAATTAATATCCTTACCAATAAGCATTTCAGCTTCCATTTCAGCTGCAATAGAGCTTTCAAAATCTAATAATGAACCTGCTATCTTATCTACTTGCTCTAATGATAACCCTAATTTTCGGGCTTCCATAGCAGCTTGTTGTATTTTTTCTGGTTGGCTTCCTAATGATAAAGTAACTGCTGCTGAAGCACTACCTACATCATTCATTACATCTTTAATGTTTATACCTGTTTTATTAGTCTTAACAAAAGCTTTAAAACTAGCTTCCATATTATCAGTAACAACATCTAATTCTTGACCACTTAATTTTGCAAATTTAGCTAATTGGGCTGCTTCATGAGCACCCATACCCATTAATTCAGTTAATTCAGCAACTTCTCCAATTGTTTGTGTAGAAAAAACAACTGAAGCATTAACCCCTAATTCTTTAGATAATGCTGTTGATGCTCCTATAAGATCTACTAAAGATGTCGCACTAAGATTTAAACCTCTAAATGTATCAGCATTCTGTCCTGTTTGTTGTCTAAAGGATTTTTGCGCTTTACCTAATTCACCGAAAGATTTTACAACTGCACCTAATACAATAGATGGGTCAGATATAGCACCAACTAAAGATGAGAATGCTCCTGATATACCTGCTCCTAATACTTTTATCTTTCCTAACTCATCACCAGCCCTAGCAGCTTCATCAGCTACTTTCTCCATATCTTTTTGGACTTTATCAAGTTTTAAAGCTTTTGCAAAGGGTCCTGCTATAGCATTTAATCCCTTAAGTAATCCACCAGCTACTCCTAATATTTCATTTGATTTTTCACGAAGTGCTATTTCTTCCTGAATTTTTTCAATAGTATCTATTTCTATCTTATAACCACCTTCCCTAGCAAAATATAAGGCTTCTTCAGCAGCTGTCATCTTATTAGATAATGTTACTTTATCTCCTAATGCTTTAATTTCTGTTAAATTAGCTGTTGCTTTTTTCCCTAGATCAGCTAATTGTTTATCATTAAGACGTGTTAAATCTTCTTCTTGAAGAGATAATTTTTTTGATATACCAACTAAAGAATCATATTCTTTTTTTGCAAGAGCTGCAAAAGATTTTTGTTTTCCTAATTCCCCAGATATACTTTGAAGAACCTCAGCATAGTCTCTAAATGAATTTAGACCATCATCTACAGCAGCATTAAATTCCTTTTGTGCTTTAGTATTCTTTTTTATATTATCTCCGGCTCCCATATAGGATTATTTTGTTATAAATATCAAAAGCATCTATTTTCTAGATGCCTTTGTCGAATAACTTGTTGGTGTTGTTCGTTTTGCATTTTTAAGAAACTCAGGTGCAGTTACTTTACCATCTGTAGTTAAAGATTTACTACTACCACTTTGCCCTTGTTGTTTCTTAACAGCATTATTTTCTTCTATATAAAAATTATTTATTTTCTTAAATGTAAAATTACGTAACCATATAGGCATATTATAAATTGTATGCCAATCGTAACCTCCTTTACCATAAAATACTATATCATGAATTTGAGAAAATAAACTTACTCTATACGTCTGCGTCAGGCCAAAAAAAGTTAAGCCCTATAGGGATGGTGATGTCCTCTTCGCCACCCTCTATTGTATCTATAGGTATTTTTAAATTAACATCTGGTTGGAAATCCCTAACATGATTTCTAAATGCTCTAGAATCTTGTGCTAAAAAGTAATTATCTACAAAATCTCTAACATCTTTTTTTTCACTTGAACCATCAACTGATACTATCATATATTT
>JGI24006J15134_10001959_pt1 | contig 11585 bp, 26 predicted proteins | sample LinPmetageLP53_FD_15134 | JGI IMG/M metagenome (IMG submission 15134) | reverse complement strand
CAGTCATTTATTTTGTAGAAACAGGATCCAGTGCCAGATGCTACTGGGCAGAAATAAAAGGAATAAAACACAATGATGAATAGAAAAATCTTATTAATGGTAGTAGCTGACTATCTTTTTTACTTCACTATGGGTCTACTTGTAGGCTCAGCATTCTGCTAAATTTAGCATCCTTAGCTCAGTGGATAGAGCATCGGCCTTCTAAGCCGAGGGTCATAGGTTCGAATCCTATAGGGTGTACCATTTATGTCTGTGAGCGTGGTTCGCAGTCCCGACGGGGGCGAGACTGGTTCGATTCCAGTAACGGAAATTTCAGGTTCGACTCCTGGCACAGACACTTATTCCGACATCTGTCGGAGCTTTCTGCTGATTCGTCGGAAATAAAACTAACGAACCCGCTCTGGTGACGGTCATAACCAGGGGTTGCCGGTTATCCTTGGACGCAGAAAACCGGTTCTTTTCAAATGCGAGAAAACTACTTATTGCGTGGTCTTTCTTCTTTTACTATCTTGCAGAACACCAGTGATTGACACTGCCACTTTTGAAAATTCATGGTGGCAAATAGAGAGTCAAAACTGGTGTTTTAATTTTTTAGAGGATGCAGACACATCAGACGAAAATAAATTAATAATGTATGAAGCGGGCCAATATGAAGATTCGGGTATTTGGAGTTTCGAAGAGCCAAATGAATATTGGGTAGATGACCAGCACATTGAAGTGTTAACCGATGGAGATTGCTGGGATGTAAGTTTAAATCTGGTATCCCATCAAGCTTGTGAATGCAAACTAGAACTAAGACAAACAGGTGATTTCTTGATTAGCGACTATAAAAACATAAAACTGCCGATACCGATTCAACCTCTTCAAGATGCCATAGATGTCGGGGTACCCGATTATATCGATCTTTCCAGCCGATATTATGAGAAATATATAAAAACTTGTGATTCGCAGTATCTGTCTTACTCCCGACATTATCTCAAGGTTGCCGAAGAGGTCGGCCTTTGCCTCATAGAAGAGAATGAAACCCAAGAATTCTTTCTTGACAGACCCTTGACAAAATAAATATTGACTTTTGTTGCTCAATGTCCTATAATATTATCATCAACACAGAGGGACAAATGAAAAGCAGTTTAATTTATGAGATCGGAGAATACGAGCTTTCAATCCACGATATCGCCGGATTGAGTCTAGTACTGGAGCATATGTCAGATGATAAGTATGATCTGGCTGAGAGCACACCGTCTTGGATGAATCTCGTTCTCGATATGCTGGTTCTTGAGGGTATTTTGCAGAGGATCGGTGTGCCTGACAATTGGACGGATTCTTGGAGCCTGACAGCAGAAGGACAGGAATTTGTGGAAGATCCTCAGATATTGGCAGATATAAATATGGTGACCGAAGTGGCTGATATGGCCAGCGGTTTCTATAATTAACTTTCGAGGCTGTGAAATTGAGTCTTGACAATCACCTGACAATTAAAATCTTGACTTCTTCGCCAGATGATCGTATAATATAAAGACAAGAGGGAGAAATATCATGAGCAATTTAATCGCGCTGCTATTTGTCATTACGGGCGTGTTTGTCGGTGTATATATGGAGGAAGCACGATGAAGATCGGTGATCTGGTTCGTGTGCCGAAGGCTTACGGTATTGCTTCTTATATCGGCATTATCATAAGAGTTAATAACATCGGTGGTGTGGAAGTCACATCGCTCTGCGGTCAGCATACGCATTGGCTCTATGAGTCCAACTTTCCTAAGTCGGCGGGTGGAATGAAATTGGAGCTATTAGCATGAAGATCGGTGATCTGGTAAAAACTAAACGCGCCATGCTTGGTATTCCCATAGGCAGCCATGGGATAATTATTAAGACCAAAGTAACCGGTGAAGTGTGGATTCATGTAGTCCAATTGTTCGGATCCAAATTTGTTGCGGCCCGGGTTTGGGGTGCTGGTGTTGGACGCTCATTTTTGAGCAGAGACTTAGAGGTTGTAGCATGAAAGTCGGTGATTTAGTAAAAGGCAGGGAGAGCGGTAAGATTGGCGTGATTGTGGACATTGAGACATGGTATGGTGGAGTTAATGGAAAAAAGCCCTATCATTGTTGCTTGATGGGCGATGATCGCATATGGTTTTTTGGTGATGATTTGGAGGTGATAGCATGAAACAGATATATTTTGACAGACAACAGTGCGATGACTTCGGCATTTCGTACTTCGAAGGTGGAAAGATCTCACTGCCGGCAGATGTAATCCTTCGATCGAAGGGTAACGGATATGATAGGAAGCATCGGGACTTTCTTGAGCCTATAGGAAGGGGACTTGTTCATCTGAGCAAGACACCAGATGATGCTCCAGGGTGGTATACCGTGACACCCTCTTGACAAAAAAGTTCTTGACTTCTTCATCAGATGATCGTATAATATAAAGACAAGGGGGGAAATATGACACTTATCAACGCATATGAACGAGCAATTCTGGAGGTTTTCTCTGCGGAGCGCTCTGAAATCTACTTTACAACTGAAAAATACGGAACTCTTTTACACATCGAGTCCGGATCCGTTCCATCTTGGAACCTGACTTCTGCTGATAGTTGGTCTGAAGTGCAGGAACTAACTTCTGAATACTACGGAATTAATATTTATATTGAATCTGTCAATGACGCACAATTTGCCGCTTACGAGGTATTATGATGCTTGAAATTATATTAATCATCGCTCTTGTTTTTTATATTATTAGTAACCTGTTTCCAAACAGTGGTGGATCATGAAAGTCGGTGATTTAGTGAGATGGACATACGATGGTGATATAGGTATTATAATCAACGTTGTAAAGCTATATGACGAAGCCCAAATCCATTGGTTCAATGAGCCTGAACTCAGCGGAACGTACAGGATCAGTCACCGTTATTTGGAGTTGGTCGAATGAAAGTCGGTGATTTAGTAGTTGTTAAGCGCGGGGTTGACCGTCATGGCCGGCAAGCAGTGTTGCTGACGCACCCTCTACCCGCAAATAAACTGTTGGCGGAGGTCTATTGGCTGAAAACCCAGAGAAGGGGATTGATTCAAATTCGAAATATTGAGCGCTTGACATTTCCTTTACAAAATAAGTCTTGACTTTATCAGTCAGATCGTCTATAATTAACACAGTTAAACAAAGGGGCGACAATGCCAAAGCGCGGTGATTTAGTAAGATGGACCTACCCGGGAGATATAGACATAGGCGTGGTGATCGGGCCATGGCGAGATGGATCACGCGATGTGCTCATTCGTTGGTGTAAAACCCCTGAACGCAGTGGCCCATATCCACCTGAACATAAATATATGGAGGTGGTCAGTGAAAGTCGGTGATCTGGTGTCTAAGAAAATTACCCTGGTGCCATGCGATGAAGAAGATAAAATTATCTATGGTATAATTGTTGGCATAGAAGCGTCAGAAGCCTATGTTAAGATTCACTGGTTCGGTGATTACGGGTCTTTCTGGACAAATATTCACGATATGGAACTGGGGTGGTAACTTGAAAGTCGGCGATCTGGTAAGAATCAATAGTGACGGTTTGACTTGGCTCCCGCCCAATGCGTCAAATTTGGGGGTTATTGTGCAAAATGCTCCAGATCTGTATCATGAATGGCACAAGCACAATCCAGAATGGGCTTCTACTAATCCATGCTGGATGGTTTATTGTTTTGGTGAAACCTATAAATTCGTAGAGCAGGATTTAGAGGTGATCCGTGGAAGTCGGTGATATAATTTATAACTCATCAATCGAGGCTTACGGGATGATAACCAAGGTTTTACCCTGGAATCACCAATTGGCTGCATCCGGCTTTGGTGGGTATTGGTTTGAAATATATCGCTTTGATGATAGTACCAATGTGGTCGAACGGTACGAGCTATCTGATCTTAAGAAGGTTGACAAGCTCATGACAAAATAAGTCTTGACTTTTTTGTCCAGATAGCATAAAATATAGAGACAATCCCGGAGTAATTCATGAGAATGAGAGAATGTATCCACTGCCACACCATGTTTGATCTTCAATCATCTGCGAAAAAGCAGGTAGGAGGCAAGATTAACGAGTGTGCCGACTGCGTTGAGGAACTGGGGACAGAGACAGCCGTCAAATATCTGGGTTTGCAAGCTGGAGATGGTAAGATTGCAGCGCTCAGCATTGTGGCATTCGAATCCACAGAAGATCGAGAAGGTTATTCTCGTGCTTGGAAGTCGGTTACTGGCTTTCACAAGGGCAAATCTTGCCATCTTTCAGGTTCTCAGGCCACAATCGGTAATCGTCCTATGCGCCATGTCAATTATGTGGGTGCAAACGGCAATCACAAGGGAAAAGCTTAAAAAATTAATTTCTTGACTTTTTAGTCCATCTGGTTTATAATATTATAGAAATCAAGGAAAAAACACATGCCCCGTATTACATACGCCGATCGTTTTGAAACAGTATTAAGAAAAGACTACATAAGCAAGCGAGATCGTGAGTTTTTGGAGAGCTTGTACGCATATTACAAAAGCAATCGAGTTTTAACATCAGGCCGCAAATATCATTTCCTTCGCTTGGAGAACCATTATCGCCACCCTCCAGCAGTGACAGCCGACGATAAAGAATTGCTTGAAGAGATTGATACCCTTATTTCAAGGCTTAATGTCATCGATGATGAAGGAGGACAGGCAATCCTTGCAAGCTTCAGTGACCAAGTTCGCAGCGGAAACACACTTTCTTTGCGACAAATGGAAATTGTCGAAGACAAGCGAGATCTATGTACAGCGAAAAACATCCAGCAAGCCCGACAATGGAAGGATACTTGGAATTCTGATAAAGCTGAAAAATTTAATATTTGTGTGAATTATTATGATAAGGCGGGATATTTCGGCAATATCGTGATCAAGGCAAAGACCACTCCCGAATATGTCCCTTCCTTCGGTGAATATAAGAAGCTGACTGAAAATAAATATGCCAAGAAGATTTTGACTGGCTGGTATGGCACCGCAAAATACCAACTTGGAGATATGGTGCGGGGATCTGCTGCTGCTCCATGGACAGCGCGAGATCTGACATTGGGGACCATTCTGAAGGTTAATATTGCCGTTCCGACATCTCCATCAAAAGGAAATAAAAAATATTTGGTGATGGATCTCCTGACGACCCGACAATATGAGTTAGAGGAGCGCCACCTAAAACGCACTAAGAAACTCAAGAAGAAGAAGTAAACATTCTCTTGACAATTAATTTGTTGACTTCTTTGGTAAAATGACCTATAATATATATATCAGCCAAACAAAGGAGCGCTCAAAAATGCCAAGAAAAACTCACTCTGTCGCAAGACTGCTTGCAAAGACCAATTTGCTGCTTAAGAAGCCAGACTCTCAAATCTCTCTTGACCAAAAGTGTATTCTATGCATGGTTATCGAGGATGTCCTGATGTCCACTGGCAATTATGAAGGCTATGGATACAACGACCCCTTTGTCCCAGAGTTGGGTTCTCCAGCCTGTTATCGCCGGCAGTATTATGTGAGCCGCAATCTAAGGCCCCAATATACAGGCTTCGCCGACGCTTATGAAATAGACGCTTAGATATCCAGGGATGATAGCTCAATTGGCAGAGCATCGGCCTTTTAAGCCGCAGGTTCTGGGTTCAAGTCCCAGTCATCCCATCACCCTTTTCCATAATCAGCAGAGAAGCAGTAAAACAGTTTCCTGACAATCTCCTGACAATTAAATTGTTGACTTCTTGTTCTATCTGATATATAATAATAGAGTCAAACAAGAAACTAACTAAAAAAAGGACCAAAACCATGGCTGTCGATTTTAATACTTTCCTGAGCACTGCTCGTCATATCCTTGATTGCAAGCTTCCTGTCCTCATTCGTGGCCGCCATGGCGTCGGAAAGTCCGAGGTTGTCTATCAGATCGCCGTGGCGCGCGGCATGCCGGTGGTTGAACGCCGCGCATCACAGATGACAGAGGGCGATCTTCTTGGTCTTCCCGATACCACCGACCTTGCTGATGGCCGGCGTGCAACCACTTGGAATGCACCAGATTGGCTGGTTCAAGCTTGCACCAGCGGAGTTGTCCTCTTCCTCGATGAAGTTGATCGCGCCACATTGGAGGTTCGTCAAGGACTTTTCGAGCTTACCGATAGCCGCAAGATCAATGGCTGGAAGCTTCACCCGGATACCATCATCGTTGCGGCTGTGAATGGTGGCGAACATGGTGCACAATACCAAGTTGGCGAGATGGATCCTGCTGAATTGGACCGCTGGACCGTCTTTGATATTGAGCCTTCTGTTGAGGATTGGCTTGGATGGGCGAAAGATAACGTTCACAGTCTGGTTTGGGATTTCATTAATCACAACCACAGCCACCTTGAGCATAAGGAAGATTTCGAGCCTAATAAGGTCTATCCTTCCCGTCGCTCTTGGAAGCGCTTCAATGATACTGGAGTTCACGCCGATATTTTCGAGGATGGTGCCTCTGACGTATTGATTTATCAACTTGCTAACTCCTTTCTCGGCTTCGAGGCTGCTTCCTCCTTCCGTGATTTCGCTCGAAACTACTCTTTCGCTGTCACTGTTGAACAGCTTCTCGATGAAGGAGATTTTTCCAAGGTTGCTAACTGGACTATCAATGATCAATTGGCGATGGTCGAAAAGATCTGTGCTTCTTCCCGCATTACCACCCACCTTGATGATAATGCAATTGCTAACTTGGTTAAGTTCTGGCACATGTGCGAAGGTGAGGTAGCAATGAAGTTCCACACGATGATCACCAACCTCAAAACTGAGGAAAACCCTGATTACGGTCAACAGATCACCATCCGTATCCACCCTGACATCAAGGATCGCTTCATCAAGCTGGTCACTGGTCAGGAATAGTGCCCATTCAAGTTGGTGATTTAGTGCATTTGTATGGGAAAATACACAGTGTCCATGGTTTTGGAATTGTAGTCAAAACCTACAAAAAGGCAGGGATCACCTATGCAGTCATCAGATGGACAAAGACAGCAAAGGAGATGACTTTAGATGTGGGGTTCCTTATGAAATATGGAGAAAACCGACGATGAAGAGCGCATATCAAGAAAGAGAGGTGGGAGATCTACTGACTCACATTGAGGATTCTGGAGTTTATATGGTTCTTTCCAAGGTGGAGATGAAAAAATATAAGAAGGTGACGAGGTACGTCTACAAATTATACTGCTTTAAAACTGCACAATTCGAAACCCACAGAGATGCTGTGGTCAATGCAAGATTCAAACTCAAGCTACAAGGTAAATAATGAGTAAATATTATATTAGTGTGATCGATGTCCGTGTAATTGACGGGCGATTTGTTCCCATAGAAACTGTGCTTACGAAGCCTTCCAACGAAAAGGCTGCTCGCTATACGGCTTTCAGGTGGAAGAACGCATTGGAGATGAAAAACCTACATGTAAACCAGTATGGTAACGGATCTGAATACCGCAAGCTTATGTCTGAGCAGTCAAAACGCAGGAAGAAAGCGCGAGATCTCACGGTCGAGGAGGTTGTGGAGATTATCGGACAGGCTGAAGAGGAAATAGGAGCAGGATCAAGCTCCAATATCACCACTTGACAATCACTTGACAATTAATTTCTTGCAATTCTGCCCAGAATGTACTATATTATATAGACAAGGGGAAAAAATGTCTAAAAACTACGATCTCAGTGAACAAGTCTTTCGTCTCCTCCGAGATGAGCCTTTCTTTGCGGCTTTTTCTCGGAGGATTCACAAAAGGGCTACTGATGCCATCCCTACCGCTGGCGTGATGATCAACAAACAAACTCAACAATTCGAGCTTATGTACAATCCGAAGTTCTTTTCTGAACTTTCGGATGTTCATGCTCAGGGAGTTCTCAAGCATGAGTTTTATCATATCATTCTGGAGCATGTAACTGGCAGACGCCCTGCTGATGGCCTCAAACGCATTGACAATATCGCCATGGATCTGGCCATTAACAGCCATCTTCAAGGCGAATTGCCGTGTGAGAAGGATCCCGGCCCTATGATGCCTTCTGGCCAGCCCATGATCGGCTGCTTTGCCGGCGAGGGCATATTCAAGGATCTCCCCTCCTTTAAGACGTATGAATGGTATCTGAATGCTTTGAAGGATATGGCAGAAAAGGAAAAAGAAAAGAGTGAATCCGGCGAAGATCAAGCTGGAGAAGGTGAAGGTTCTGGTGATCCTTTCGGCGGAATGGACTCTTTGGACAATCACGATAGTTTCGGTGATGGTTCAGACCAGACCGGCCAAGATGCAATGGACATTGCAAAGGAGCGTTTGAAGCAGAATCTCAAAGATGCAGCCCAAGAAGCTAACAGCCGATCCAATGGATGGGGATCTGTTCCTGCTGACATGAGAAAGCAAATTATGTCAGCTATCAAGTCCTCTATCAACTGGCGCGCTGTCCTTCGTTACTTTGTGAAAACAAGCGAACGGGCAGAACGCCGATCGACTCCCAGACGCATTAATCGGCGCTTTCCAAAGATTCATCCTGGTAAACGCATTCGCCGGCATGCCAAGATCGCAATCAGTGTTGATCAGAGTGGATCTGTTGATGATCGTATGTTGGCCTTGTTTTTCGCCGAATTAAATAAATTGTCTGAGCTTGCCACCTTCACGATTATCCCCTTTGATACCCGCGTTGAAGAGAGTTTGGTATATGTCTGGAAGAAAGGCGAAAGGCGAATTTGGGAGCGTGTTATGTGCGGGGGTACCGATTTTGACCCTCCAACCAAGTATGTCAACGAGAGGGGCTTTGATGGCCACATTGTTTTGACCGATATGATGGCACCAAAGCCCGTTTCCAGTCGATGCCAGCGCATGTGGATGACCACTGAGGATTGCGCTAATCATCCTTATTTCACAACTTCAGAGCGGGTTATCGCCATTAAGGCATAGCTCTTGACAAACACCTGACAATTAATATCTTGACTTTCAGCCGAAAATGACCTATAATATATATATCAGTCAGAGAAACTGATTTTTCAATCCAACCCGGAAAAAAGTAACATGGCAACTAATCTATCAAAAGTTATGACCCATTCCCAAGCGATTAATGAGTTTGAACTATTCGTTTTGCCGTATGTCATCGAACATTACGAGCAGGACGGGATCCCCGATATCCCTGCTCGATCAGAAGCATGGAACAACTGGACGGATGGGCTATGTAAGGATAATCAAATTTCTGACTGGCAATACGCGAACTGGTCACAGCCATCCTGCTGCAATTAGATCTATTTCTAAAAACCAAAAAACCAGCCTTGGAGGCAAACAATGTCACAATCTAAGCGATATATCGATATTAACGGCGTGGCCGATATCATCGATTTCCCCCAAAACCCCACTACTGAAGACGTTAATGATTGGATTCGGGATTATCTCAGATGTCAAGGCGATTTTTCCAGTCTGTTGCGCCCTGTGGAGGGCGATGATATCTATACAGAAGGTGAGTATCTGGAAATTCGAATTATTGTTGGTCGAAAGCTGGAAACCAAAGATGAAGAGTTTGTCGGTCAAGCCGCTCAAGTATCAGAGCATTATCAAGGGGAATATTGAATAATGTTTCAAATACACTGGGATAATGGGCATGCTTGCGGTGTTTTCCCGCAAACCTTCTATGAGTACAGCGAAGCACAGGAATTCGCGAAAGAATGGCTTGTGGGCATGATATCGCTCGAAGCAAGCCAAGAATCTCAGGAACAAGCCAGATCTGATTACCATTATGACATATTCGAGGTTTCAGGACGATGACCAGCACACAACACCTAATCACAGATCCAATCTTATTCGCCCATAGAGCGCTTCGAATGCTATCAGAAGAGCAGCGCGACAACCTCGATGTTCTCGCATTTTGCGAGCTATCCGAGCAAATTGTAGTTAGATGGTCGGAAGACTGGCCAGAAGACCAGGGATTTGGATCCAGTGATGGCACCTTCATGCTGCGTGATCTGCTTCAGAGCGCAGGATTCAACACCCGTTTCGTCAATCATCGGCTGGCTGTCATGGCTTCTTAACATTCACTTGACAATTTAGTCATTGACTTTAGACTCAAAAGATCGTATAATATATATATCAGCAAGAAAACTGATAAACCAACTCACTCCCTGGATAAAATGATGAAAAATCGACTTATAAACTCTGATGTCGCCCAGCAATGGGTCGTTAATGGCGAAGGTGTCTCTCACACGGGCAACCTCCGCACCGATGGAAATCGGCTTTGGTCCTACAATCTGCTCGTCGGTGCTACCATTGCCGGCAAGAAGGTTCTGGCAAATTACACTGCCTCCGGTGAATTTCGCTCGATGACCACTTCCCAACATATCGGCAAAGCTCGATCCGTGGCTTGCGAAGTCGTTCATCCCGAATTCTTCCGCCTTTCCAGCTTTGGCCGCAGCTAATCACCCTTTCACTCTAAAACAGAGGTGCAAACTATGAAGATTCATAATATCACTTTCAACGCCAGCAATTGGGTTGATGGCGAGCAAACCCTGAAATATCGCGAACTCAAAGACGGTCGCGTGAAGTTCGATTATCGAGGAGAATCCTGGGTTATGAGTTCGATTCTCCGCGAGGATGTGGGCTTGTCAACTGACTTCCTGCAATGCAAGGTTTATCGTGCCAATTGCTTCGATCGGCCGGTAAGCGAGTTTCCTACAGTGAAACTGATGAAATTCGATCGCGACCTTGAATGGACATCGACCGATGATGATTACATCAACGGCATCACAAGAGAGCATTCAAGCAGGGTTATCGCAGCATGTCAGATATTGGCCAACATCGTATGATATCACTGCCCTTCGAGAAAGGGGAGTTAGTATCTGTGGTTTGGAAGGAAGACCCGGAGTTTCCGGGTGTTTACCTTCGCTGGTATGGGTCATTGTTCCTATACATTCAGCAACATGTGACCGGTGCTGTGGAATTATACAGTATCAAAGCGCAAACTTCGATTGCCCACCGGCTTGATGGGTTTCAAAGCCTAAAAAACGCGAAAGGAATATAATGAACATTGAAATTGGAGCTACAATCTTGATTAAGGCGGCATCGGGCGCATGCAAGCGTACAAAGAACCGTATCAGAGAGCACGGATCAGAGGGCTTTATCATAAAGGATTTCACGCCTTCATCGTGGCTTTTCGACGGTGCTCCAGCCATTAACGTGAAACCTGCCGGCAAAGGCGACGATTGGTTTGGTTGGCTTCCATTGCCTGAAATCGAGGAGCAGTCTTGAGAAGAATGATGATATACCTATTTGCTGGCCTATTACTGCTGGCTTATGTTGTTCATGGTCAGAGGATCGTTAGTGAGCCTGACAAAATCGCCTTCAAGGCCCTGCTTTAAAACCCTGCTTCAAAGCGGGGTTTTCTTTTATCTGTGAATAGGAAGTTTTAAGTATGAATTTCAAGCAAATCCACATAAAGGCTCTCAGAGGCTCTCAGGCTGTCCTGACAGGCTCCACGGGTATGCTGACAGTCAGAAGCTCACAGAAAGGCTCACAGAGCCTCTCAGGTGCCCTCCAGAGCCGTTTTCGGCTTCCAAAGAGACAACAGGCGCACCAATTGGCATC